>Ga0209102_1000401_pt1 | contig 29322 bp, 32 predicted proteins | sample ConPoolayeHmetaG_FD_185483 | JGI IMG/M metagenome (GOLD analysis project Ga0209102, IMG submission 185483) | Hot spring microbial mat communities from California, USA to study Microbial Dark Matter (Phase II) - Cone Pool mat layer H metaG... ...
GTGCAATATGCTATAGCTAGTTCAAAGTTAAAAGTTCAAAGTTTAAATTTGCTCGAGGATTTCAATTTTTGGGAACCATTACCTTCAAATACCGTAAAGAAAGTGGATTCTCCTTATAACACCTATCTTTATAAAGGTCTGCCTCCCGGGCCAATTTGTTCTCCAAGTTTGGATTCAATTAAAGCCGTTGTTTATCCGGCCAAAACAGACGATTTATATTATCTTCATTCTCCTGATAAAAAAATTCACACTGCCAAGACTTTCAAAGAGCATCAAGAAAATATTAAAAATTTTTTAAATTTTTAGAAGATAATCTATCGCTATTAAAAAAACACCTGCGGTAATCATTATATCAGCCAAGTTTATAACAGAGATAGGGAAAAGAAAAATCCAAAACCAGTCAATTACATAACCAAAAATAAGCCTGTCATAAAGATTGCTTAAACCGCCTAAAAGTATTAAAAGCGAGCTTAAAGCTAAAAACCAGTTTTTCTTTTTCCAACTTTTAAAAAGAAGAATTGTTAAAAACAAAATTGTAAAAAAAGAAAAAGGGATTAAGATTTTTTGGTCTAAGTTGAAAAAATAAAGGCCAGAATTCTTTTTAAGCTGAAGTTGAATAAACTTACTTTGATGAAAGTTGGGATTATCCAAAAAAATTTTTTTGGAAAGCCGGTCAAAGAAGGTCAGGGAAATCAAAAAAATCGCCAGAAACTTTTTCTTCATCTTTTAATTTTAACAACAGAAGACTTAATTTTTAAATTCTATTATAATTTCTAATGAAAGGAGGGAAAATGGAATTTTTGGAAGTAATTAAAAAGAGACGATCTACCAGGAAGTTTAAGGACAAGTCTTTGAAGGAAGAGGAGATTGAAAAAATTTTGCGGGCGGCCAATCTTGCTCCTTCGGCTCACAACTGGCAAAGTTATAAAATTTATCTTGTTAAAGACCAAAAAATTAAAAACGAGTTGGTTTTAGCTTCTTTTGGTCAGGAATTTATTGCCCAAGCGCCAGTAGTTTTAGTTTTTGTTTCCTACCCGAGAAATTCGGGTCGGGCTGAATTCTATGCCCTTCAAGATGCGACAATTGCCTGTTATCAGGCGTGGCTTGCCGCGGTTGATTTGGGGCTAGCGGCAGTATGGATAGGGGCTTTTGAACCAAGCAAAGTGGCAGAAATTTTACAGATTGGGAAAAACCAGTTTCCAGTAGCCATTTTGCCTATCGGCTATGCCGGAGAAATTCCTTCAAAAACTTCCCGAAAATCTCTTTCAGATTTGGTTATAAGAAAGTAAGATGTTGGTCGGGGAAATGGGACTCGAACCCATGACCTCACGCACCCCATGCGTGCGCGCTACCAACTGCGCCATTCCCCGAAAAGTTTCCTCTTGTATTTTACTAAATTTTATGGAAGAATGGAAATATTATGGCGGGCAATGACTCTCAAAAACTTCAGGCCATTAAATTGGCCATGGAGCAAATTGAAAAGCAATATGGTAAAGGCTCAATTATGAGATTGGGAGAGCAGCCTTCAGGGAAATTGGCGGTTGAAGTAATTCCCACTGGTTCTATAGCCTTAGATATTGCTTTGGGAGTTGGAGGTTTACCGCGTGGAAGAGTGACGGAAATTTATGGTCCGGAAGCCTCAGGTAAAACGACTATCGCTTTATCAGTTATAGCTCAGGCACAAAAAATGGGTGGGGTAGCTGCTTTTGTTGATGCTGAACATGCTTTGGATCCTGCTTGGGCCCAAGAATTAGGAGTCGATTTGGATAATCTTTTGGTTTCCCAACCTGATACGGGTGAGCAGGCTTTGGAAATTGTGGAAACTCTAGTTCGTTCCGGAGCCGTTGATGTTGTCGTTGTTGATTCAGTCGCCGCTTTGGTTCCTCGGGCAGAAATTGAAGGAGAGATGGGAGATGCTATGCTTGGAGTTCAAGCCAGGCTAATGTCCCAGGCCTTAAGAAAATTAACCGGGGCTATCTCCAAATCAAAAAGCGTGGTGATCTTTACTAATCAATTGCGTCAAAAAATTGGGGTGATGTTTGGCAATCCGGAAGTTACCCCAGGCGGGTTGGCTTTAAAATTTTATGCTTCAGTCAGGCTGGATGCCAGAAAAATAGAAAGTCTTAAAGAAGGCGAGCAGGTTATTGGCTCTCGACATCGGGTTCGGGTAGTTAAAAACAAAGTTTCTCCGCCTTTTAGGGTAGCCGAATTTGATATTTTAGCCAAAGGAGGAATTTCTAAAATTGGGGGAATTTTTGATGTCGCTTTAGATTTGGGAATAATTTCCAAATCTGGAGCTTTTTATAAATATAAAGACCAGATGCTTGGACAAGGCCGTCCAGCCGCGGTTGCATATCTTCAGGAAAACCAAAAATTGGCCAAAGAAATTGAAGATGAGATTTGGAAAGTCGTCAAGTCGGGAAAAGCAGTTGAACAGAAAGTGGTTGGGGAAGAAGCAGAAGAATAGTTTTCCATGCCCCTGATTACCCAAATAAAAACCCAAAAAAACAATAAACGACTTAATGTTTTTGTGGACGGGAAATTTGCTTTCGGCCTGGATGCCGAGACTTTGCTTAAAGAAGGATTAAAAGAAAATCTGGAGATTACCCAACAAGAAATTGAGAAATTAATTAAAGAAAATGAATTTCAAAAAATCTTGGAAAAAGTTTTAAGATTTCTTTCATACCGTCCAAGGTCCCAAAAAGAAATTTTGGGTTTTTTGGTCAAAAAACAAACAGGTGAGGAGACGGAAAAAATGGTTATGGGTAAATTAAAAGATTTGGGGATGGTTAATGATCTGGAATTTGCTAAATGGTGGGTAGAACAAAGGAAAACTTTTAGGCCGACCGGAAAAAGGCTTTTGGTTACGGAGTTACAGCAGAAAGGGATTTCTAAAGAAATTATTGAGCAAGTGCTAGCCGAAAGAGATTATCCGGAAGAATTAGAAACCGCCAGCCAGCTTGTGGAGAAAAGAAAAAGGAAATGGGAAAATCTACCGCCAGATAAACTTAAAAAAAAGGCTTTTGAATTTTTGATGCAACGGGGTTTTGATTACGAAGTGGTCAAAGAGGTGGTTGCTAAACTAGGAAAAAAAGAGTAAAATATCCTTATCTGATAGAAAATTGGATTAGGAAGCAAATTTTAAAAATGTTAAGTTTAAGACAAGCAATCTTGCCTTCATTAACCCCATAAGGGGTTTTCTTCCGTTCCACTTTTCTGTCAGAATTTTAAAGCTAAGTAAGGAGGTTATATGTCATTATTGAAAAGCATCTCCAGCCTTTTTAAAAAAACGGAAAAAAAGGAGAAAAAATTCAGACCTAAAATTGAAAGGCCGGTAATAACGAGACCGGTTTCACAATCCCAACCAAAAGTTGACCTTTCCCAAGTAGAAATTCAAGCCAGGGAAATTATTGCTGAAGCAAGGGAACAGGCAGCCAAAATCAGAGAGGAAGCGGCTAAGATTGAGGCAGAAATTGCCAAAAAAGAAGCAGAAATTGACAAGAAAGCTGGGGCGATTGAAGAAAGGGAGAAAACCCTAAACAATCTTCGTGCCGAGTTGGAAAAAAAACTTGCTGAAGTTGACCAAATTAAAAAACAAGAGCTTGAGAAGTTGGAAAAGATTGCTGGGCTTAAAAGAAATGAAGCCAGAAACCTGATTTTGGAAGCAACTGAGAAAAGATTAACCGAAGAAATTGCCAGAAGAATTTCTGAAGCTGAAGTGCAAATTAAAGCAACTGCTGAGGAAAGAGCTAAAGAAATTTTGGTGGAAGCGATGAAGCACGGAGCCGTAGATTATGTCCCAGAGTATACGGTTTCTTCAATTAGACTTCCTGATGAGGAAATGAAAGGAAGAATTATTGGTAAAGAAGGAAGGAATATTAGAAGTTTTGAAGTGGCTACTGGGGTTGAAGTTGAGCTAGACGAAACTTTAGACATTCGTCTTTCCTCTTTTGATCCTATAAGGAGAGAAGTGGCCAAAAGGGCCTTGGAGAAATTAATCAAAGACGGCCGGATTCAGCCTCAAAGGATTGAAGAGGTGGTAGCCAAAACTAAACAGGAAGTTGATAAAATTTTATTTGAAGAAGGCCAGAAACTTTGTCATTCTTTAAAAGTTTATAATCTCCATCCTGAATTGGTAAAACTTTTAGGTAGATATAAGTTTAGATTTTCCTATGGCCAAAATATGATTGTTCATACTTTAGAGGAAACCCAAATTGGAATCGCCATTGCCCAAGAGCTAAAAGCTAATGTGGCCGTCGTTAGACTAGGCTGTCTTTTACACGATATTGGGAAAGTTATTACCGAAGAAGAAGGAACCCATATTCAACTAGGGGTTGATTTGCTTAAAAGATATCGGTTACCTGAAGCAGTTATTAATTGTGTAGCCGAACATCATGAGGATAAGCCTTTCTCCTCAGTTGAGTCAACCATTGTTTGGATTGCTGATGCCATTTCCGGAAGCCGGCCAGGAGCAAGATACGAACCCCATGAGGATTATTTAAAAAGAATGACAAACATTGAAGAAATTGTTAAATCATTTCCCGAAGTTTCTGACGTGGCCGCTTATCAAGCTGGAAGAGAAGTGAGAGTAATTGTTAAACCAGAAGCAGTTTCTGACGCTGAATTAACAGTTCTAACAGACAAAATTACCAAAAAATTGGAAGAAGAAGCCAAATGGGCCGGACAAATAAAGGTAACAGCTATAAGAGAAACTAGAGCTGTTGGAATTGCAAAGTAATTCTTGACAAATTTTATAAATTAGGCTATTTTAAGGATAATAATGAAAAAATCTGACCTAATAAAAATTGTTTCTACCAAAGCTCATTTGACCAAAAGAGCAGCCAAGGAGGCAATCGAAACTTTATTTGGGGAAATACAAAGAGCATTGCAAAAAGGCGAAAAAGTGATTATTTCCGGTTTTGGGACTTTCAGAACTACCTTAGTTAAAGACAAATTAGTGAAATTTCCCGGAACCGACGAGAAAAAAATGGTTAAATCCCACCGCGAAGCCCGCTTTAGCCCCGGAAGAGAATTAAAGAAGATAGTTAAATAAATTCTTTTTGCCCTATTTGTCCTCTTGTCTTCTTTGTCCTATTATTTTCTTATGAGAAAATATTGGGCGGTTTTTAAAATTTCCTGGCAAAATGCAGTTGAGTACCGAGCTGAATTTTTGGGCCATATGATGTTAGGTTTGATTTCTTTGTTAGTAATGTATTTTATTTGGTCAGCTGTTTTTAAAAACCGGGAATATTTTGGCAATTATACTTTTTCTTCAATGATGACTTATATGATTTTGGTTAGGTTTTTGCATTTTGTCAAAAGAAGCAATGTTGGCAGGCAAATTGCCGAGGAGATTAAAGAGGGCAGACTTTCGGTTTATCTGACAAAACCGGTAAGTTATTTGCGTTGGTGGTTTGCCTCATTTTTGGCAGACAGATTTTTTGAGGCACTTTTGAGAATATTGATGCTTTTTACTTTTTTGCTTTTATTTCCGAAAGTTTTCAACTTTCCGGGAATTTCGCGTTTTTTGATGGTTTTATTTTTTTTGACAATTTCATTATTGGTTAATTTTCTTTTTAATCTTTTTGTTGCTACCTGTGCTTTTTTTGTCACCGATATTAAACTTTTTCATACTTCTTTATTTTTAATTGTTGACTTTTTGGCTGGAGGTCAGATTCCGATAGATATTATGCCCGGATTTTTAAAAACTGTTGGAAATTTTTTGCCTTTTCAGTTTATGGTTTTCTTTCCTGTCAAAATTTATCAAGGAGAATTTAGCCTGTTCCAAATTTTACAAGGGATTTTTATCTGTTTTTTTTGGATAATTTTTTTGGGTTACTTTTTAAGAATGTTTTGGCTCAAAGGAGTTGAAAGATATGAAGCAGTTGGTCAGTAAAATCAGACGATATTTAAGGCTTTATTTTTATTTTGCCAGATTTAGTTTGGAAAATGTTCTGATTTACAGAATTAATTCTTTGTTAATAGGTTTAGCTCCAATTATTTGGATGGTGACAACTGTAATTTTTCTATCAGTAATTTTTAAAGGAACAAAAGAAATTGGGGGATGGAGTTTTTGGGAACTTCTTTTGCTTACTGGGATTCAGGAAATAATTTATCTTGCATCTTGGACTACTTTTTTGGGAAATTTAATTAATTTTATTTATTCTGTCGATTCGGGAAAATTTGATTTAACCCTCCTTCGTCCAGTAAATCATCGTTTTTTCGTTTCTTTTGGAGCACTGGATATAACCAGTATTTTGAGTATTGTAAATTCAGTAGTATTAGTGAGCCTTTCTTTGGCAAATTTAAAATTTAGTTTTTCTCCTGATCGCATTCTGCTTTTTTTATTTGGCCTGATTATTGCCTATTTGGTAATTTATTTGCTTTCTTTTATTCTGGCTTCTTTTTCTCTTTTTTGGATTAAAGGAGAAAACTTCATTCGCTGGCTTATGGAAACTTTGGATTTTGACCGTTATCCGGCAGAAATTTATTCTGATTGGTTTAAGGTCTTTTTGCTGACCTTTCTCCCAATTTTATTTTTAGGCTATGTGCCAACAGGAATTTTATTGGGAAAACTACCAGGATATTTTATATTTTTTGGAATTTTAATAGTTGCCTGGCTTTATATTGTTTCCACTTTAATTTGGAAAAAAGGCCTTAAGAATTACCAAAGCGCTTCAATCTAAGTTAAAATTAACTTATGAGAAAATACTGGGCGATTGTTAAGATTGGTTTTAAAAACGCTCTGGCTTACCGGGCTGATTTTTTTCTTTGGGGATTTAATTAATTTTTGGGTACTTTAGTTTTTCTTTTTATCTGGAGTGTGGTTTTTGGAGAAAAAGGGAGGATTGGCGGATTTTCCTTGCAAGAAACGATTACATACTTAATTGGAGTTGGCTTAATTAATAATGTAATTTCTACTGCGACTTCTCGTTTTATCCAAAGAGATGTCCAAACGGGCAGGCTTTCGAATTTAATATTAATACCCTTAAATTATCCTCTAGTTAGGCTTTTTCTTAGCCTTTCAGCAAAACCAGTTAATCTTTTAATAAGATTTTTAGCCTATTTCGCCGTCGCCTTATTTTTTAAAGGAAAATTAGTTGTTACTTATAACTTTCTTGTAATACTTCTTACTCTAATTTCTGTGATTTTTGCCTTCGTGATTAATTTTTTGGTAGATTACCTTGCGGGTTGTATTTCTTTTTGGACAATAACTACGGAGGGGCCGGAGGGAATCATAAGGACAATCAAAAATATTTTTTCTGGAGATTATGCCCCAATTTCTTTTTTTCCTCTTGCCGTTCAGACAATAGCTAACTTATTACCTTTTGTTTATATTCAGTATTTTCCAATGTTGATTTATCTTAGTAAAGTTTCTACAATTGAGGCAATTAAGGGAATTGGTTTGCAAATTTTTTGGGTAATTATTTTGTTTTTTTTGACAAAAGCTGTCTGGCGCAAAGGCCTTAAAAAATATGAGGGGGTAGGAATATGAGTGTGATTGAGATTAAACATCTTAAAAAATATTATCAGGTTCATAAAAAGGAGCCGGGGTTGTTAGGTTCAATTAAATCTTTGTTCAAAAGAAAATATGAGGATGTTAAGGCGGTAGATAATATCTCTTTTGAAATAGATGAGGGAGAATTGGTCGGTTTTATCGGGCCAAACGGGGCAGGGAAAACAACGACTTTAAAGTGTCTTTCAGGGCTTTTGTATCCGACTTCGGGCAGCATTTCTGTTTTGGGTTTTAATCCTTGGGACAGAGAGTATGATTTTTTGAAACAAATTTCTTTGGTAATGGGTCAAAAAAACCAGCTTTGGTGGGATTTACCAGCCATTGAATCCTTTATTTTAAATAGAGAAATTTACGAAATTCCTAAAAAACAATATGAAGAAACTTTAGAGGAATTAACAACCTTGCTTGAAGTTAAAGATATTTTAAAAATTCAAGTCAGAAAACTTTCTTTAGGCCAAAGGATGAAATGCGAACTGATTGCTGCCTTACTTCATTCTCCTAAAGTGCTCTTTTTGGACGAACCAACAATTGGTTTGGATGTAGTAATGCAGAAGAAAATGAGGGATTTTATCAAAGAATATAATCGCCGGAAAAAATCAACAATTATTTTAACCTCCCATTATATGGGAGATGTTAAAGAGCTTTGCAAAAGGGTGATTATCATTGATAAAGGAAAAATTGTTTTTGATGGAGAATTGGAAGAAATTGTGGAAAAATATGCTGACCATAAGATTTTATCGATTGTTTTTTCCAAAGAAATTGACCCAAGAAAATTAGAGGAGATTGGAGAGGTTAAAGAGTTTGATTACCCCAAAGCTGTAATTTCGGTTAAAAGAGAAGCGGCCTCAGTTGCTTCAGCCGAGCTTTTGCAGCATTTCCCTGTGGCAGATTTGAACGTTGAGGAAGTTCCTATAGAACAAATTATCCGCGAAGTCTTTACCGGCCAAGATACCGCTTAGATTTTGAGAATGAGGAAATACTGGCAAATTGTAAAAATTACTTTTGAGGAGTATTTTGAATACCGGTTAAATTTCCTCTTGTGGCGATTTAGGAATTTTGTTTCTTTTTTAACCTTGTTTTTCTTTTGGTTGGCAATTTTTGGTTCGCGCGGGGAACTTCTTAATTACCAAAAATCTCAACTTCTGACCTATGTGGTTGGGGTTGCCTTTTTAAGAAGCATTGTTTTAGCTTCTCGGTCAGTTGATCTTTCGGGGCAAATAAGAAGCGGTGAGCTGACTAAATTAATTATGTGGCCATTGGGGATGCTTCAATATTGGTTTAGCCGCGACCTGACTGATAAAGTTTTAAATATTTTTTTCACCATTTTTGAAATTGGGTTAATTTTGGCCATTTTTAAATTTCCTCTTTATTTTCCTAAAAATCAAGTTACATATTTTTGGTTTCTGCTTTTTGTAATTTTTGGGGTGTTTTTATATTTTTTTATCAGTTTTACCATCGCTGTGGTGACATTTTGGGTGGATGAGATTTGGGCCACCCGCTGGCTTTTCGGAATTATTTTTTTGGAGTTTTTCGCCGGCGCTTTTTTTCCAATTGATATTTTGCCAAATTGGTTAACCAAAATTATTTATTTGACCCCATTTCCATATCTGGTTTTTTCTCCTTTAAAAATCTGGCTTGAGCAATTGTCAGGTTTTATGATTACTAAAGCATTTTTAGTTTGTCTTGCTTGGTTGGTTTTCTTTTGGCGGTTGAGTTTGTCTTTATGGGAAAGGGGTGCAAAAAATTACGGAGCCTATGGAGGATAATAAAAATTTAAAATTTCAAATTTCGAATTTAAGATTGTTAAGAGTTTGGCTTAAAATGTCTTCAATGGCCGCTCAATCCCAGCTTTTGACCAACTGGGCGGGAGTGATGTTTCTCGTTGGCAAGGTGGTTCGGTTTTTAATGTTTTTTCTCTTTCTTTTTATTGTGGTTGGTGCGGTTGGTTCTCTGGTAGGCTATAACCGACAGCAGGTTATTCTCTTCTTCCTAATTTTTAATTTAATTGATATCACCACTCAATTTTTATTTCGGGGTGTTTATCAATTTCGCCAATCAGTAGTTTCTGGGAATTACGATATATACTTGGTAAGACCCCTACCTTCTTTTTTAGTTCCGGTTTTTGGCTTTATGGACATCCAAGATTTTATTACCCTTCTTCCTTTAGCTTTTTATCTTGGTTGGTATCTTAATTCTGGATCGGTAACAATAACCACAATTAATTTTTTAGTTTTTTTACTTTTGTTTGCCAACAGTTTAGTTTTGGCTTTTGCTTTCCATCTTTTTGTTTGCTCAATTTGTATTTTGACTACCCAAATAGATCCCTTAGTCTGGATTTATCGGGATTTAACCAATATGGCCAGATTCCCGACTGATATTTATCAAAAAGGAATTCAGTTGGTCTTGACTTTCACCATTCCAGTAATAATTTTAATAACTGTTCCCGCCAAAGCTTTGCTGGGTTTACTTTCTTGGCAAATGATAGTTTTTGCTTTTTTAATTTCTGGAATATTTTTATTTGGTTCTTTGAAGTTTTGGCAATATGCTTTAAAAAGATATTCTTCCGCTTCAAGCTAGCTTCGGAAAGTGGTAAAATTTCCCCAAGATGAAGAAAAAAGCTTCCACAGAAAGGAAACCTAAAACCTATTACATTAAGACTTATGGTTGCCAGATGAATAAAGCGGATTCGGAAAGAATTGCCGGATGGTATGAAAGTCGGGGGTGGAAACCGGCTAAAAAAATTGAGGAGGCAGATGAGGTAGTGATTAATACTTGCTCAGTAAGGCAGTCAGCAGAAGATCGCGTTTTTGGATTGGTGAATAATCTATGTAAATTTTCGTCCAAAGGACGATCGGCCTCTGGCCGAAAAATTGTTTTGACCGGCTGTATGTTAAGATACCCTATTGCTGATTTGAAAAAGAAACTGCCGGTGGTAGACGAATTTAAAAAAATTTCTGATTTTCCCCTTAGTTCAAAATTCATAATTCGTAGTTCAAATATTCATGCTTGGGTACCGATTATGGAGGGTTGTTCCCATTATTGCACTTATTGTGTTGTCCCTTATGCTCGCGGTCCGGAAAAAAGTCGACCTTTTGAGGAAATTGTTTGTGAGGTTAAAGAATTAGCCAAGCGAGGGTATAAACAAATCACTTTGCTTGGGCAAAATGTTAATTCGTATGGAAAAGACTTTGGAAACTCAAAACTCAAAACTCAAATCTCAAAACTAAATCTTAAATCTGAAAATCTTAGAAAATTCAAGACCCCTTTTGCTTTGCTTTTGGCGGTTTTGCATGAAATTCCGGGAATTGAAAAAATATCTTTTATTACTTCCAACCCTTGGGATTTGACTGATGATATTATTGAGGCAATGAGTTTGCCAAAAATTGATAGATACCTGCATTTGCCTGTTCAATCCGGCGATAATGAAATTTTACGGCAGATGAACCGGCCCTATACCGCACTTCAATATATTAAACTGGTTGAAAAAATCCGCCGAAAAATTCCAGATATCAAAATCGGGACCGACATTATTGTTGGTTTTCCCGGAGAAACCGAAAAACAATTTCAAAATACGGTTAAGCTTTGTAAAAAAATTGGTTTTGAAAAGGCCTATATTGCGATGTATTCACCTCGTCCCGGCACTGCTGCCTATAAGTTAAAAGACAATATTCCGCATGAAGAGAAAAAAAGAAGACGGGAGGTTTTGGAAAAAATGATTAACAGAAAATAAATTTTTAATATGAGCAAACAAGAAAAGTTAGAAATAATAGTTAGGGCAGAAGGTTATTTCAGAGATTTCTATTCCAATTGGGCAGTGGTCAGAGCCTTTAATTTGGGGAAGAATAAAGGCATTTTTGAGTTTTGTGGTTAAAGATTTGGAAGTAAAAGCATAATCAATTCTCCAGCCCAAGTTTCTTTCTCTGGCGTTGGCAAAATAGGGCCACCAGGTATATGACCGCTTTCTTTATGAAAGATTCTGAAAGTATCTACAAAACCTAAATCAATTAAATTATCAATTTGTTTTCTTTCTTGCGGGGTAAACATAGTGTTGTTTTTGTTTTGCTTTGGTCTAGCCAGATCAACTTCTTGATGAGCAATATTAAAATCTCCTATCAAAACAATATTTTGGCTTTTAAGCGGCTTTAGATATTTTAAAAGATAATCATAAACTTTAAGTTTATAGCCTAAATTTTCTTTTTTCCTGCCTCCATGAGGAAGATAAATATTAATTAAAATAAAATTTTTAAAATTTAATCTTAAAAATCTTCCCTCATTATCAAATCTTTTAAAACCAAGTTTAGTTTCAATTTTTTTTGGAATTTCTTTGGTTAAGAGAGCAGTTCCACTATAGCCACTTTTTTTGGCTGAATTAATAAAAGAAAAGTAATTTTTGAAAAAAGATAAATTTGAGGGAAATTCCTCAGGCTGAGCTTTAGTTTCTTGGAAGCAGAAGATATCTACTTCTAATTTTTCTGCTTGCCAAAGACCACCATTTTTGTAAACGGCTCTTATTCCATTAACATTCCACGAAATTATTTTCACTTGCGGTATAATTCTACCATAAGAATGGAGAGATAATTTCTGCTTATCTTCGTTAAGTTTTCTAAGTTGTTACAAAAGTAATAGATACAATATTGAATAATGTTTGCGTGTATGCGATGTGGTGCAATGATACAATTTTCTCATCATTGCGCCATATGGGCAAGGCCTCAGCCGAGCCGCATACACGCTGTTATGTGCTGTATTACGAGAGGCATTATTCTTGGAGTCCAAAAGCAAATAGGCTTTGACCTAACTGATATCCCCAAACTTGACTTCGTAAAATGCCGTAAAATCTACCAATCGCTTGGTTCAATTCAGGCCGTTCACTTTTGATTTTTTGTAGGATATCGGTTTGCGCTAATCCGCTTTGTTCCAGTACTTTTACAAAATCGTAAACTTCCTTAAGCAAGTGGAAAATTTCATCCGGTGATTTTTCTAGAACCTGTTCATTATTAATCTTTCTATCTTCGGCAGATTTTCGTAGCTGTTCAGGAGTATCTTTTTTTGTCAGATACTCATTGATTTGCGCTATCTCTTTTTCTATTTCGTGGAGGTGAGCTTGAATAAATTCCGTGGTGATTCCAAATGGCATATCACCAATGAACTTTTTCGCTGGTTTTTGTTCGCCTTCTATGGTCATAGTTTTATTAGTCAAGAATTATTGCCCCGAGCAATATTTCACATAACATATGCGACTATACGAAGTTCTGCTGAGTATAATTTGGGAAAGCGAAGTGCAACGAGCTTTCCGTATAGTCGCTGTTATGTGCCCCGAGTGGAGCGTAGCGAAACGAGAGCGCAACGGGGCACGAGGCGTTAGCCGAGCGAGTTGAAAGAAAGCCCGATTATCCAACATATTTAAAGCGAGAAACTTTTTTACCATCAACAATTACAGATTCAAAAAACATTTTCTTTGGTCTAACCCATAAAGCATTTTTGCCAAATTCTTTTGAATCATAAAGGGCGCGATATACAACTAATTCTTCTAATGTTTCGCTGTGTCTTGCTACGCCTATAACCTCATAGAATTTACCTTTATAATGCTGATATTTTCCGAGCTTTAAATCTTTCATAATTATTGTAGGAATTATAAACATTAAAAATCTATCGGTAAAGAGCTTTCTTTCAATTGCACATAACTAGTGTTTATACGAACTGTTTTTCGTATAAACTGCTCATTATTGACGTATTGCGAATTAATCGCTAAGATATAACAATATATTTGTTGTTTCTAATTTTACGATGTTAATTGAAAAATTGCAAGAGTATATGCGGCTTAAGAATTACAGCCAGCAGACGATTAGAGCTTACACAACTTGTGCTAAAGTATTGTACTCCCGTTTTAAAAAGCCGTTAAGGGAGATTAATAAACAGGAATTTAAAAACTTTCTAGGTACCTTAATAGCACAAAACCGTTCTTCTAATACTGTCAATCAATATCATGCAACGATCAAACTTATCTTTGAGAAAATTTACAAAATTCCGTTTAATTTCAACATTCCCTATGCCAAAAGAGTTCACAAATTGCCAGTGGTTTTGTCTCGAGGGGACATTTATCGTATTTTAAACGTTATCAAAAACCCGAAACACAAACTGCTTGTTGCTCTTTCTTACGGAGCGGGGTTAAGAGTTAGCGAAGTGATAAATCTTAAGATTGAAGATATTGATCTTGAGGAGTTGACAATCCATATTAAAAGAGCAAAAGGAGCGAAAGATAGGATAACAATCTTTCCGGAAAAGTTAAGAGATGAGATAAAAAACTTAACAGCAGGTAAAAGAAATAGTCAATTTATATTTGAAAGTGCGCGAGAAGGCAAGTTGACTTCAAGAACAGCGCAAAAAATATTCAGGGATGCTTTGGGAAAAGCTGGTATTAAGAAAAACGCTACATTTCATTCGCTACGCCATAGTTTTGCTACACACTTATTGGAAAACGGTGTTGATGTTCACTATGTTCAGGAGCTTTTGGGACATCAGAATATCAGGACAACACAAAGATATACTCAAGTAACCAATCCAAAGTTAAAAAATATTAAAAGCCCTCTGGAGGATTTATGAAGAAACTGCTTATTATCTGTGGGCCGACGGCAACGGGAAAAACGGCTCTGGGGATAAAATTGGCAAAAAAATTTAATGGGGAATTGATATCCGCCGACTCTCGGCAGGTTTATAAAGGAATGGATGTTGGGACCGGGAAGGATTTACCAGTGAATTCCAAATTCCAAATTCCAAATTCCAAACAAATTCCAAAATCCAAATTCCAAATTGGATATTATCTTTTAGAGGAAGTTCCTGTTTGGCTTTATGATGTGGTGGCATCAAACTATCAGTTTAATGTGGCGGGTTATGTTGAATGCGCCAACTTGGTGATTGAAGACATTTGGCAAAGGGATAAATTGCCAATTTTGGTGGGGGGAACGGGATTTTATATAAAAGCTTTAATTGACGGAGTAGAAAGTTTGGGAGTACCGCCGGATTGGGAGTTAAGAGAGAAATTGTCAAATTGTCAAATTGTTGAATTGTCAAATTTATTGAAAGAATTGGATTTTCAGCGCTGGCAAAAAATGAACGAGAGCGATAGGAATAACCCCAGAAGGTTGATTAGGGCGATAGAAATAGCGACTAGAATTCCAAATTCCAAAATCCAAATTCCAAAAAAAAATCAAATTTTAAAATTCAAAATTCAAAACGTTTTGTTTCTTGGTCTAAAAGCACCATATAAAATTCTTTATGAACGAATTGACCAAAGGGTGGAAGAAAGAGTAAGACGGGGAATTATTAAAGAGATTAAAAATTTGCTAAAAAAAGGTTATAATTTTGATAATTCAGTTTTGGGAAAAACCATTGGTTATAAAGAATGGAAAACATGTTTTATAAATTCCAAATTCCAAATTCCAAATTCCAAATTGAAGGAGGAAATAATTCAGAAATGGAAATATGAGGAACATTCTTATGCCAGAAGACAGATGATCTGGTTTAAAAAAGACAAAAGAATCAAATGGTTTGATATAACCGAACCGGATTGGCAATTGAAGGTGGTAGGTTTTGTTAAAAACTGGTATTATGGAAATTAATATGCAGCCAACTAAAATTGAAATCTCTCATAAAACAATTATTTTTACAGTTATATTTTTGGTTCTGTTGTGGTTTTTGTACCAAATAAGACAGTTAGTTTTATTTATTTTCATTTCTTTGCTTTTGACTTTTGTTCTAGAACCAGCGGTTGAAGCAATTGAGAAGTTAAAGATTCCCCGAGTACTAGCAATTATATTGATTTATCTTTTCCTGTTTTCCATTATTGGAATTGTTTTAGCCGGGGTGGTTCCGCCACTGATTGACCAAACCTCGGTTTTGATTTCTCGTTTACCAACTTTCCTTCAGCAGGTAGGTTTTTCCAAGATTGATCAAAATGTTATTAATAATCAGATTTCTCAACTTGGCTCGATTCCGGTTAATTTGGTTAAGTTCATAATTGGAATATTTTCCAACATTGCCACGGTTTTAATCTTAGCCGTTTTTACATTTTATTTTTTACAAGAAAGAAAAAAACTTGATGATTATTTAGCCAAATATTTTACTAAAGAAGAAAGAGCAAGAATAAAGAAAGTAATAACTAAAATAGAGAAGAGATTGGGAAATTGGATTAGAGGGGCATTGACTTTAATGACAGTAGTGGGTGTTTCTTCTTACTTCGGTTTTAGGCTTTTGGGAATTGAGTTTGCTTTGCCCTTGGCGATTTTATCTGGTCTTTTAGAGATAATACCAAATATAGGTCCAACGATGGCGGCTGTTCCAGCCGTTATTGCTGGTTTATCGATTTCTTCTGTCCATGGATTGGCTACTTTATCTTGGTGTTTTTTAGTTCAACAAATTGAGAATAACTTTATTGTTCCCAAGGTAATGCAGAAAACCGCGGGTGTTAGCCCCTTGGTAACTTTAATTTCTTTAGGAGTCGGTTTTAGAGTGGCAGGAATTGCCGGAGCGGTCTTGGCTGTTCCCATAGTTTTAACCTTAGAAGTAATTGTTTCCGAATTCCTTTCCCCTGAGCTTCGCAAGCCTTGAATTACGCTTTAAAATTTGTTAAAATACCCATTGGGAAGTCGGGTAATCGCCCCGCCGAAGTGCGCCACGAGTCGTGTACGAATAGTACTGAAAAGGCGAGTGGCAAACGAATGGCTGGGGAGGAAAGTCCAGACAGCAGGAAGCAGGGTGTCTGGTGAAAACCGAGACCTCGCCCTCCGGTTCGGAGGGTGGGAGAGTTAGAGCAACAGTGACGATGCGGGTGGCGCCGCGTGAAACGACCAAGCGACTGGGTTTTCGCTTTGTAAGGGTTTATCCTGAACAAAGCGAAAGGCAATCCTCCCCGCTGCAATCTTCGAATGGTGCGCGCTGCTTCCCGCCATGCACCAAGGTTTAAGAGCACCAAGTCTAACTTGGTAGCCGAGTCTGACCCGGCATCAGATAGATGATTGCCTAAAACAGAATCTGGCTTACGGGCTTCCCGTTTGTGTATAATGAACTTTAAACTATGAATATTGGGCAAGTTATTGTTTTGGCTATTGTTCAAGGACTGACGGAGTTTTTACCCATTTCTTCCTCTGGCCATTTAGTAATTTTCCAAAAATTATTAGGTTTGAGTGAAGCCCCGGTAGACCTTGATGTTTTGCTTCATTTCGGAACTCTTATGGCCATAATATTTTTTTTAAAAAAAGAGTTATTAGACTTATTCAAAAACCTTAAAAAGGACACCGGGTTATTACAACTAATCTTTATCGGCTCTTTGCCTGCTGGTTTGGTTGGTCTTATTTTTAAAAAAAACCTTGAAAATTCATTTAATTCGCTTTTGATTGTTGGAATTTGTTATTTGGTAACCGCCATTTTTCTTTTTTCAACCCGCTTCATTAGACTAAAGCGCTCAGGAAGCCTTGAACAAATTAAAATTTCTGATGCTTTTTTAATTGGAATTTTCCAGGCCTTGGCTGTTCTGCCTGGGATTTCTCGTTCAGGTTCAACTATCGTGGTGGGGTGGTGGCGAGGGTTGTCTGGAAGCGCCTCTTTTTCTTTTTCTTTTTTGCTGGCAATTCCGGCAATAATTGGGGCGGTAATTTTGGAGCTTCCCGACATTTTTGCTAAAAGTGATCATTTAGGTTATAGTCTTTTAGGAATGCTTATATCTGTAGTTATTGGCCTTTTTTCTTTAAAGTTTTTACAAAACGTTCTTAAAAACAGAAAATTGTATCTTTTTGGTTTTTATTGTTTTACTTTGGGGATTTTGATACTTTTAAATTATCAGAAATGAACGGCGAGGTAATTTTTAAAAATAACCATTCTTCTCCAATTGAAAGGTTGATAAAAAAATATCAAGAAAGTTTTGTCCCTCCTCGGGCAAAAGAGATAGCAACTATCCATGTAGACGAGATTGCCTCTAAGGTAGCCTATTTTTACGAAAGAGTCAGAAAAATAATTGATTGGAAAGAAGAAAATCTTCTAAGAAGAAGTGCCATCGAAAGAATTCTTAAAAGAAGTTTGATTTCAGAGATTTCTAAATTTAACTTAATTTTTAAACCTGATGTTAGTAATATAGCAGAGCCATTAATTCGTGAGCTAATAAGGGGTGGTCACCTTCCAAACGATGAGATTCCTGAAGAAAAGGTTGCTGAAGTTCAGAAAGTTTTGGATAAATATATTTATTTTTTGAAAGAGGCACCTTTTCCCCAAAAGAATTCTTTTGCAGTCAAACAGAAGATTAATTTTTATGACTGGATTTTGGAAATTGCTGCTTGTGAGATAGAGGAGGTTTTAGCTCCCCCAAAAAGAGAAAACGCTCTTATTGAAACAATGACTGTTTTGATGAATGAAAGAATTAGAGTAATTCCTCAAGATCAAATCTCCCCAGAAGATCAGTTGATTCAAACCTATATTGCTGTTCACCGAACCTTATTTGATCTTGACGATGCTATCATAGCCTATCATCTTTTAAAATATCGCTATCCCGAGTGGACTTCTCCGAGTGAATCCTTTCTGGAGGAAAAAGCAAAAAATATTTTTTTTATTTGGGAAGCAATTGAGAAAGATTTATCCCGCCCTTTGGGAAAAGAGTTTTTTAATATTTGCGAAAGAACAGATACCGCTTTTATTCTTTTGGATGACGTTTTGACCGCCTTTAAACAAGAACCTTCTTTTGTCTACGAAGTTTTTTCAAACAAAGAAACCTTGGGGCAATTTCTGACCCAGTTCTATAACAAAAGATTGGCAAGTTTAAAAACTAGATTGTTTAGATTAGCAATTTTTTCAACTTTATCAGTTTTTGTTTCCAATTGGTTTACCTTTTTTATTGTTGAAGTACCCTTGGCCCATCTTTTTTATGAGGGATTTAATCTTTTTGCGGCTGCGGTCGATTTTATTGTTCCAAGCTTGGCAATGTTTGCTTTAGTGGCGATTATTAAACCTCCACCGGCAAGTAATTTAAAAGAAGTTCTTAACTTAACCTTTAGCTTTATTTATCCAGGAGAGCAAAAAGAGATTTACGAGATTAAACTTAAGAAAAAGAGAAGACCGGTGACCGGCTTTATTATTGCCTTGCTTTACGTAATTGCCTGTTTGGCCTCCTTTGGAGCGATAGCTTGGGTTTTTTATAAGGCGAAGATTCCCACTACTTCGATAATTTTGGATACTCTTACGATCGCCATAAATGTTTTTGCCGCCCTGGCTATTAGGAATAAATCTAAAGAACTTACTGTTGAGGAAAAAACTAGTTTTTGGGAATTTGGTTTGGATATTTTGACCCTTCCGGTGGCTAAAGTTGGTTCTTGGTTTGCCCGAAAATGGAAAGAATATAATGTGGTGGCTGTATTTTTTAATGTGGCAATCGAGATTCCTTTTGTTACAGTAATTGAGTTTATTGAAGACTGGCGGAATTTTTTGAAAGAAAAAAAAGCTGAAATTCACTAAAAATCTATTTATGAGGGAAGATGTTTTGTTGGGGCAGTTTTTTTTGGAAGATATAAATATATTGGAAAAGATTGCAAAGACCGCTTCAATTGGCAAAAGCGATACGGTTTTGGAAATTGGGGCCGGAGATGGAAGATTGACAAAAATTTTGGCCCAAAACGCCAAAAAAGTAATTGCTATTGAAATTGACCAAAAATTCGCTTCTGCCCTTGAGAAAATGCCCAAAAACGTAGAGGTAATTTTTGAAGATGTTTTGAAAATTTTATCAAAAAAGCCTTTACCAAAATTTACCAAGATATTAGGAAATCTACCTTCGAGTTTAGTAGAGCCACTTTTTCAGAAATTAATTAAAAAAAAGTTTAAATTAGCAGTATTCCTAGTCCCAAAAAAATTTGCCCACAAAATTGAAAAACACCCGGTTTTTTGTCTTTATTTCGATACCAAATTGGTTGAGAAGGTTCCAAAAATTGCTTTTCAACCAGTTCCCAGAACTAACTGGGAAATTGTTTTGGTAACTAAAAAGAAAGATCCATTAAAAACAGGTGATTTAAATTTATATTTAAGGCGTTTTGTTTATGGACACCCCAAAGCAAAATTAAAAAATGCTTTAGTGGAGGGATTAATTAGATTTTATGCCGCCAAAGGCAAAAAACTTACCAAAAATCAAGCCCGAAAATTAATTATCAAAACCCCCTCCGAATCGGAGGGGGTTTCTTGCTTTCTGAAAGCTTCCAGAAAAGAAGCTTTTATCCTCCAATCTTAAACATTTTGGTCCCGCAAACAGGACAGGTTCCCTTTATTGCTTTCTTCCCATTCTTCATTGTTACAACCTGTTCATCTTTCGCTTCTCTTTTGGCGCGACACTTGACGCAGTACATTGTGGTCATTCTTTCTCACCTCCTTTAGGAAAAACTTAAACTTATGGGCAGGACTAATTTGGAAATTGGTAAATGAATTTTTCCTTGAATAATTAAAAATAAAGCTAGTTCAAGGATGATTGCCAATATGGATAGAATTATTGTTTTTGTCAAGTCCTTCTTGATTAGGTCAACCGGATAGACAGAGATAGATTCGGGCTGAACGATTATTGGGATTGCTTGAGAAGGAGTATTTTGGGTGGTGGACATAGCCAACTTTCTTCTTAAATCAGCAATAATTTTCTCTTTTCTAGTTTTTCTTCCCATTTAGGCTTCAAAATAGCACATAATTTCAATCCTGTCCAGCCTCAAAATATTATCGGACGCAAGATGTGATTGACTTTTTTTATAAACATAGTCTACAATGAGTCAAGATGTTACTCAGTTCTCAAATAAATTTAATATTTTATTTGGTGATTTTTGCCTGGCTAGGGGCAATTACTTTTTTTGGAGCAAGGTTTTTGATTTTCTTTAAAAAATTAACTAAAGGAGCAAGCGAAAAAGATTTAAAAACACTTTTGAAAGAAATTTTGGAGGATGTTCGCCTGTTAAAAGAAGAGAAAGCCAAAATTCTTGAAAAATTAGGTAAGATTGAAGAGGAGAATCATTTTCATTTTCAAAAAGTTGGTTTAGTCAGGTATAACCCTTTTTCCGATACCGGTGGAGACCAGAGTTTTGTTTTAGCCTTACTTGACGGTAATGACGACGGAATTGTTATTACCAGTTTACACAGCCGAGACCAGACAAGAATTTTTACCAAACCAGTAGAGAAAGGAAAAGAAAAAGGTTATGAATTTTCAAAAGAAGAAATTGAGGCAATAGTTAGGGCCAAGAAAGGAAAGATAAAAAAATGAGCAAAAAAATATATATTTTATTACTTTCAGGAATATATTTGCTAACGACAGGGATTTCTTTTGAGGTTTTTAGTTTTCTTTCAAAACCGAAAGCAGAGGAGATTTTAGTTTCCCCTCAAGTTACCCCTGGCGAAAGCAAATTTAAAATAATTTTGACCGGCCCAAAAGATGAGATGTGCCCATTAAATGGGGCGATGTTTACCAAAACTGAAAAAGATCTTTGGTCTGGCAGAAGACCTTTAACGGTGATGATTGAAAACCATGCCGATTCCCGACCCCAATCGGGTCTATCCAAAGCCGATATTGTTTATGAAGCTGTGGCTGAAGGAGCGATTACCCGTTTCCTGGCAGTTTTTTATTGTGGTATCGCCGCTTACTCTCAGCCAGGCGAATATGATCTTGGTCCGGTGAGATCAGCCAGAACCTATTTTCTTGATTGGGCTTCAGAATATGGAGATTTTCCTTTATATAACCATGTTGGAGGAGCTGGTTTATGTCATGATCCAACTGTTGATCCAAGAGCTAAAGCCTTATGTCAAATTGAAAAGTATGGTTGGAAAAATAAAGGAACTTGGAGTGATTTGGATCAATTTTCTTTAGGATTTAAAATTTGCCGTCGGGAACCAGACCGGACAGGTAAGCCAGTTGCCACTGAGCATTCAATGTATTGCGGAAGTTCTGCTTTATGGGATGAGGCGGCAAAAAGAGGATTAACAAATTTAACCCAATCTAGCAAAAAACAAAATTCTTGGGACATAAATTTTAAGCCTTGGTTATTTAAAGACGATAGTCCTTCTGGGTTAGCAATTTCTCCAGAATTTGATTTTTGGACTGATTACAAAGACTACCGGGTAAGGTGGGATTATGATTCTCAAAATAATAGTTATAAAAGATTTAATGGTGGAGTGAAAGTAGAGGATTTTTATTTTAAAGAAGATTTGGTAGCCAAAAATGTGGTTATCCAGTTTGCCAAAGAAACAACGAGCGTAGATGAGCATAAGCATAATCTTTACCAAACAATTGGTAGCGGCAAGGCTTTAGTTTTCTTGGATGGAAAAGTCATTGAAGGGACTTGGGCAAAAAAAGACCGTCAAGATAGAACCAGATTTTATGATTCAGCCAGAAAAGAAATTAGATTTAATCGTGGCCCAATTTGGATAGAAATTTTACCAACAACAAGCAAGGTTATTTATTAAGACTCCTGCCCGTTTACCGGCATTTGGCAATTTAAACATGCTTAAAGATTTAATCGTCTCAAAAGTTCGGGTTAAACTTTTAGAAATTTTTTTTACTCATCCAAACGAGATTTATCATGTTCGGGATTTAGTTAGAAAAACAGGGGAAGAAATCAATGCTGTCAGAAGGGAACTGGCCCATATGGAAGCGGCAGGAATGGTTAAAAAGGAACCTCGGGGAAACCGACTCTATTATTGGTTTAACAAAAATTATCTTTTTTATCCCCAATTGGCTCAGATGATTGCCAAAACTACTGGTTTAGGGGCTGAGGTTATTAAAAATAGGAATAAAATAGGAAAGTTAAATTTTGTGATGTTTTCTGGTAAATTTGTCCAAAAAGCAGAAAGAAAACCTAATGAGGTTGATATTTTGATGGTTGGGGAGGTAGTTATGCCTGAAGTAGCCGCTTTGATTAAAGCAGAAGAGGGAAAAATTAAAAAAGAGCTTAATTATACGGTGATGACACCTGAGGAATTTCAGTTTCGTAAGAGAAGAAGAGACCCGTTTCTGATGGAAATTTTATCAGGGACGAGGGTAATGATTATTGGGGATGAGGATGAACTTGTCAGTTAATTTCTATGGCCCAAAAAGTTATTAAAACTGGAAATAGTTTAGCAGTAACTATCCCCGCCGATTTTGTCAAGATGGTTGGGATAAGACCCGGAGATGGAGTGAAAGTGAATTTGAAACCAGATAAAGGAGTGGCCACTTACACTTTTTCCGGAGCAAAACAGCTTCCTTTATCAGAAAACTTCTTAAAAAAAGAAAAAAAATAAATCTAAAATGGGGAAAAGAAATCTTACTTTCTGGTTCATTATGACAGTGACTCTTTTGGCAGTTTATATTGATCTACCTGAAAAATTCAAAATAGAAGGCAGCCTTGGAAAGTTCTATTTTGAAAAGGAGTTCAGACAACCAGGAATTGATTTTAAGATTGGTAATTTTCGAATTAAGAAAGATTTTAAAATTGTTCAAGGACTTGATCTTCAAGGAGGGACCCACTTGGTTTTTGAGGCTGAGCTGAAGAATTTGTCCGAGCAAGATAGAGATCAAGCTTTGGAAGCAGCCAGAGGAAACATTGAAAGAAGAGTCAATTTTTTTGGGATAAGTGAACCGGTTATTCAGACGGCGAAAGTGGGAGATTCCTCTCGAATTATTGTTGAATTGCCAGGAGTTAAAGATATTAATCAGGCTATTGATTTAATTGGTCAAACTGCCCAACTGGAATTTTGGGAAGAAAACCCTGACCCAAAGGCTACGGAGAGCGGTCAAATTTTTTTAAAAACAGACTTAACCGGTAAAGATTTAAAAAGATCTCAAGTTAGCTTTGACAATCAAACTGGCCAGCCGGTGGTAAGTTTAGAATTTTCCGAAGATGGAGCGAAAAAATTTGCAGCAATAACGACCAAAAATGTTGGCCGGTTGGTGGCGATTTATCTTGATGGAATGCCGGTTTCTGCTCCGAAGGTTGAGGAGCCAATTTTAGAAGGTAAGGCAGTTATTAAAGGAAACTTTGATTTGAACCAAGCAAAGAAACTTTCAATTCAATTAAATGCCGGAGCCTTGCCCGTGCCGATTAAAATTATTGAGCAAAAAAATATTGGGGCAACTTTGGGCCAAGAATCGGTTCAAAAAAGTATTCAAGCGGGAATAATTGGTCTGGTCTTAGTAATTCTTTTTATGGCCTTTTATTATGGGAAGCTAGGAATTTTGGCCGATTTAGCTTTAATTATTTATGGTTTGATTACTCTTGCTTTATATAAATTAATTCCCGTAACTTTAACCTTGCCGGGCCTGGCTGGGTTTTTGCTGACTGTGGGAATGGCTGTTGATTCCAATATTTTAATTTTTGAAAGGATGAAAGAGGAAATAAGATCAGGAAAACCTTTGTCTGTGGCTATGGAACTAGGTTTTGGCCGAGCTTGGGATTCAATTAGGGATGCTAATATCTGTACTTTAATTACCGCCTTTATTTTGTTTAATCCTTTAAATTGGTCATTTTTGAATGTTTCGGGAATGGTTAGGGGATTTGCCTTAACTTTAATTTTAGGAACAATTCTATCTTTATTTACAGGAATAATAGTTTCAAGAACATTAATTAGGATTTTTTATAAATGAAATTGATGCGTTTTAAATGGTTATATTTTTTACTTTCTGCCTTGGTGTTGGTGCCAGGAATTTATTCTTTGGTCCGTTTTGGCCTAAAACTTTCAGTTGATTTTACTGGCGGATCAATATTGGAATTGAAATTTAAACAATCAGCAATCAGCAATCAACAATTAACAATTAAACAGCTTATTGAGGAGAAAAAATTTGAAGTTGTTTCTGTCCAATCTTCGGATGAAGGACAAATTTTGATTAAATTCAAACCAATTACCAAAGAAGATGTTTCCACTATTAAAACTGCCTTAGCTGATAAATTTGAAGAAATGCCCCAGGAGGTTAGATTTGAAACAGTTGGCCCAATTTTGGGAAAAGAATTAATTAGAAAAACTATTGTTGCTATTATTTTGGCTGCTGGTTTCATTATGGCCTATGTTGCTTGGCAGTTTAAAGATTTTATGTTTGGAGCTTGTGCCATTTTGGCAATGTTTCATGATACTTTTGTAATGCTGGGAGTTTTCAGTCTTTTAGGGCACTTTATGGGAGTTGAAGTTGATACTTTATTTGTTACAGCGATGCTAACTATACTTTCTTTTTCGGTTCACGATACTGTTGTTGTTTATGATCGAATCAGGGAATCTCAAAAAAGATTTCCAAAAGCAAATTTTGTTGATTTGGTTGACAAAGCCGTTACCGAGACGCTTCCTCGTTCAATTAATAATTCTATGACTATTATTTTTATGTTAGTTGCCCTTTGGCTTTTGGGAGGTTCTTCTATAAAGTGGTTTTCTTTCGCTTTGTTAATTGGAACAATTTCCGGTACCTATTCTTCCACCTTTACCGCCGCCCCTCTTTTGGTTGTTTGGAATGGTTTTCAAAAAAGGAAGTCTACTTAAAATTTTTAATTTCTTCCAAAAGCAATTTTCTTTGGTTTTTTAATTTACCTTCAGAAACTTTTTCAAAAAGCTTTTCCAAAACTTCCCCTACTTTTGGTCCAGGTTTGAGACCCAAAATTTTCATCACGTCATGACCGTCGACTTTTAAATCTTGGACGGTAAATGGTTGTTTTTGAACTTCAATTAGCCTTTGTTTAAATTTTTCCAGTCTCCATGAGGTTTCTCTGGCGCCGCCACCTAGCCGGTCACCCACTCTTAAATCAAGCATATCTTGAAGGTTTTCTTTACCAACATTTCTGATAAATCTTCTAATGGCCGAATCAGTTTGTCTTTCATCGCAAGTAAACTGGTGCCAACGAACCAAAGTAACCAATTTCTCTTTTTCTTCTTTGGAAAATTTTAGTCTTTCGGCAATATTTTCGGCTATTTTTGCCCCAACTACTTCATGGTTATAAAAAGTTCGATTGTAACCTTCGCCTTTAGCCACATAGGGTTTTCCGATGTCATGAATTAAAGTAGCCAATCTTACAAGGGGGTCTTTTGAAGGACAGTATTTTAATGATTGAACTGAGTGGTTCCAGACATCGTAAATATGATGACCTTTTTGTGTCATTCCGTAACCTTTTAAAAGTTCGGGAATAATTTCTTTTAAAAGCCCAGAGGTTAAAAGAAGAATTACTCCTTCAGCCGGATAATCACTTTTTAAGATTTTAAACAACTCATCCCTTATTCTTTCTTTTGAAATTTTATTAATAAGAAAAGCATTTTTTTGGATAGCGGAAAAGGTATTTGGTTCGATAGTAAATCCCAGTTGAGTTGCCAAACGAATTGCTCTTATCATTCTTAAAGCGTCTTCGGAAAATCTTTCTTCGGGGTTGCCGATAGCCCGAATAATTTTATTTTTTAAATCTTCTTTTCCACCAAAAAGATCAATAATTTCCAAAATATTTTTATCTTTTTTAGAAGGACCTATGGCCACAGCGCTAATGGTTAGCTCTCTTCTTTGCAAATCTTCTTCTAGCGACTTTCCCCACCAGACATTATCCGGCCGACGGAAATCTGAATAACCTCTTTCTCCCCGATAAGTGGTAATTTCGTAAATTTCTTCCTTTTTACCTCGTTTAACATTAATCCCAACGGTTCCAAAAACATTGTTATAAAAACTGTCTGGAAATAAGGTTTGAATTACTTCCGGATGGGCATTAGTGGTGAAATCACAATTTACCGGTACTTTTCCTGCAAGAACATTTCTACTTCCTCCACCAATTAAATAAATTTCATAACCAGCCTCGGTAAATTTATTAAAAACCTCCCACACTTGGGAAGGGATTTTTTTGGTTAGTTTTTCTGGAAGAATGGAACGCATACTGGTAGAATTATATCATTATGAGATGGGAGATATTAGCCAAATTAAAAATTAAAAATGAAAAAGTAAAAAATGAAGATATTGTTGAAATCCTTTTGAAAAACCGAGGGCTGAAGACAAAAAAGCAACAAGAAGAGTTCTTAAATCCCAAAAAGCCTGAGGAGCTTGGAGCAAAAGATTTTGGCCTTGAAAAAAGGGAAACAACAAAAGCGATTAAAAGAATTAGACAGGCAATTGAGAAAAACGAGGCAATTATTGTTTATGGGGATTATGATACAGATGGAATTTGTGCTACTGCCATTTTGTGGGAAACTTTGTATAAGTTAACCAAAAATGTTTTGCCTTATATTCCCCAGCGAGTTTCCGAAGGTTATGGTCTTAATAAAAAAACTATTACAAGCTTAAAGGAAAAAAATCCCAATTTGAAGTTAATTATTACGGTAGATCACGGCATTACCGCGGGAGAAAAGATTAAATTTGCTAAGAAATTAGGAATTGATGTGGTCGTTTGCGATCACCATGAAATTGGAAAGGAAAAACCCCAGGCGGTGGCGGTTGTTCATACCGTTAAAGTTTGTTCTGCCGCTATTGCTTGGTTTTTAAGCAATCAAATTAAAAGGGGTGATTTTTTGGATCTGGTAGCTATTGCAACAATTGCTGACGTGGAACCCTTGATTGGGGTAAACAGAAGCTTGGTCAAAGAAGGACTTTACGCTTTAAATCGAACTAAAAGATGTGGTTTACTGGCAATTTTTGAGGAAGCAGGGATTAAACAAGGAGAAATTGGCCCTTATGAGGTGGGTTTTATTATTGCTCCTCGGCTGAATGCTATGGGAAGAATGGAGCATGCTTTGGAGTCTCTAAGGCTGGTTTGTACTTCTAGGGTAGATCAAGCTAAAGATTTAGCAACTAAATTAGGGATGACTAATCGGGAAAGACAAATTTTGATGGAGGAAACGGCCAAACATGCAAGAGACTTACTTTTTAGTTTTGCAAGTCAGGAGGACCTACCAAAATTAATCTTTCTTGCTCACGAAAGCTACCAAGAGGGAATTATTGGTTTAACTGCTGGTAAATTAGTTGAAGAATTTTACCGACCAGCGATTGTGATCTCCAAGGGTGAAATTTATTCTAAGGCTTCTGCTCGTTCAATTAATGGATTTAACATTATTGAGGCAATCAGGACGTGTTCCGATTTGCTTGTTGATGCTGGGGGCCATCCTATGGCCGCCGGGTTTACAGTGGAGACAACCAAACTGGAAGTTTTAAAAACCCGGTTGGAGGAAGTGGCTCAAAGACTACTTGATGAAGAAAAATTGACCAAAAAATTAAAAATTGATTGTGAATTGTCGTTAAAAGATATTTCTTTAGAACTATACCAAGAGATCAGAAAATTTGAGCCTTTTGGTTTAGGGAATCCTGAGCCAATTTTTGTCAGTCGGGGTGTTGAAGTGGTGGAAGCCCGGACAGTCGGGCTCGAAGGTAAGCATCTTAAATTAAGTCTTACGTCTCATCTTTCGCCTATTACCATTGAGGCGATTGGTTTCGGGATGGGTCAACTTTTTCCCCAACTACCACCAGAAAAGCCAATAGAGATTGCTTACTCTCTTGCCCTTGACCAATGGAATGGAATGAGTAAAATTCAATTAAAACTTAAAGATATCAAATGGGAAAAAGATTAAGTAAATTATTGAAAAAAATAAAAGAATATAATCCTTCAGCAAATTTAGACTTGATTAAAAAAGCCTATGAGTTTGCCAAAATTGCCCATGCCGGACAAAAGAGACTCTCAGGGGACCCCGTGATGGAACACTTAATCTCTGTGGCTGAGATTTTGGCTGACCTAAAAATGGATTCCACATCAATTGGCGCTGCCTTTTTACATGACATTATTGAGGATACAGACATAACCGAAGAAGAGTTGAAAAAAGAATTTGGCGAAGAAGTTTCTCTTTTGGTCAATGGGGTAACAAAGGTAGGGAATTTAAAACTTCGAGGGAATAAAGAGGAGGAATTTGTGGAAAATTTAAGAAAAATGATTTTGGTCATGGCAAAAGATTTAAGGGTTGTTTTCATAAAGCTGGCAGATAGACTTCATAATCTTAAAACCCTACAATATCTTCCTCAAGAAAAACAAATTAGAATCGCCAAGGAAACTTTGGAAGTTTATGCTCCTTTGGCCGATAGATTGGGAATTGGGGAAATGAAGGGGAAGTTGGAAGATTTGGCTTTTCCTTATGTTTATCCAGAGGAGTATCAGACTTTATTAAAGTATTCAAGGCCCCATTATCGAAAAGCGGAAGAATTTTTAAAGAAAGCGACCAGGATTGTTTATAAAGCTCTTGCAAAGGAGGGAATTAGAGCCAAAATTTCTTCTCGACCGAAGCATTTATATAGCCTTTGGCAAAAACTCAAAAGGCCTGAAATAAACGGAGAGATTAATAAGATTTACGATTTGGTGGCAATGAGGATTTTAGTGGAAAGAGTTCGTGATTGCTATGCCGTCCTTGGGATAGTTCATTCGCTTTGGAAGCCTGTACCCAATTTGGGGGTCAGGGATTATATTGCTCAACCAAAACCCAATGGGTATCGCTCTATTCACACTAATGTTTTTTCTCTCCATGAGCGGATTTTAGAAGTCCAAATCAGAACTTACCAGATGCATGAGGAAGCAGAAAATGGAATCGCGGGACATTGGTATTATGCAAGTGTCAAAAACAAAGGGGTGTCTTCCGAAAAACTGGAAAAAGGAGATCTGTTTGCCCCAGGAGAGAAACTCTCTTGGGTTAAACAGTTGGTAGGATGGCAGAAAGAAATTGTTGAGTCAAAGGAATTTATAGAAGCTTTGAAATTTGATGGCTTAGCTCATCGGATATTTGTTTTTTCGCCTAAGGGGGATGTTTTTGATTTGCCCGCTGGAGCCACCCCGGTTGATTTTGCC
>Ga0209102_1000403_pt1 | contig 29265 bp, 19 predicted proteins | sample ConPoolayeHmetaG_FD_185483 | JGI IMG/M metagenome (GOLD analysis project Ga0209102, IMG submission 185483) | Hot spring microbial mat communities from California, USA to study Microbial Dark Matter (Phase II) - Cone Pool mat layer H metaG... ...
GATGGGAGAGCCTTTCCTTGCTTCCTCTCCCTTGACGGGAGAGGACTCAGGTGAGGGTGAACCTCTCACGAGCCCAACCCGGCGCACTCTCACTCAAGCGAGGGACAAAGCGACCAGATGCTACTTTTTAGCTCTTCTTTTTGTCACAAGGCGGCGGGGGACTTTAACTGGCGGGCAGTACAGCGACACCAAGTACACGAGGACCAACGTGGGTGCCGATTACGGGGGTGATCTTTAGCCAGCGGATGCGCTCCGGCGGAAACTTAGCGCTGAGTTCTTGTGCCAGCATGTGAGCCTCTTCGGGGGTGGTGGCATCCTCTATCGCCAACTCTTCAATTTCCGAAAAGCCGAGTACGAAGTCACGCAGATATTCCACCGCTTTCGCCCGACATCGCACTCTGGTCACTCCCACGGTGATGCCGTCCTTCAAAGAGAGAATGGGGTTTAATTTCAGCGCCGAGCCGAGGAATGCCTGGGCTTTGCCGATACGCCCGCCGCGTGCCAGATACTCCAGGGTGTCGAAAGCTATGCGCAGGTCCACCTTTTGCATACTCTGATAGACGACATTTTTCACCTCGTCCATGCTCGCCCCGGCTTTAGCTGCCTTAGCCGCAGCTATCACCACCAGCCCCAGCCCGCCGATGGCTAACAAAGAGTCTATCACCTCTACCCGACAGCCCTTTTCCACCATTTCCTTAGCATCAAGCGCGGCTTTATAGGTGGCACTGAGTTTCGAGGAAATGGTAATAGCCAGCACCTCTTTGTCCTCTCTGGCAAGCTTCTCAAATACCTCAGCGAACTCGCCGGGGCTGGGTGCCGAGGTAGTGGGGAGTTCCTTGCTTGCAGCTAGCCTTCGATAGAACTCCTCGGTGGCAAGGTCTACTCCATCCTTGTAAGTAGCAGCACCGAAGTGGACATTCAAAGGCACTATTGTGATCCCCAACTCCTCAGCTATTCTAGGAGTAAGGTCTGAAGTGCTATCGGTGACGATGGAGACCGTCATCTTCGGCTCCACTAAATAGCTTTTAAGTCTGGAGGCGCGCCATTTATCGGCGTCTGCTTGCTTACTTGTGGTGATGTAGTCTCCTGCAAAAGTCGCCCCACCACCGAATAGAGGTTTTGCCACAGCTTGGAATGCTCGGCGAGGAACCGACGCCCCTTCTCCGTAATCTGGTAGTACCGTCTTCCCCTGCCCGCAGTTATCTGCCGCCACTTTGAGACCACCAGCCCTCTCTTCTCCAGACGAACAAGCGCAGGGTATACTGTACCATTCTTGAATTTGAGATAGTCCCCTGCACGCCGTTCCAATTCCTTCACAATCTGGTAACCATACATAGGCAAGCGGCTTACCAGAGAAAGCACCACCAGGTCAACAACTCCCTTGAGCCACTGTTGTAAATAGCGCACCCCTGTACCTCGCTTAGCAATATTTTGTAATGCGACCTATTATATAATCCCATAGTACTACTTTGTCAATAGGGTGTACTCGTCCAGCAGGGCAGTGACACATATTCTTGTGATTGCCCCCTCACTCTAACTCTCTCCCGCGAGGGGGAGAGAGGACCTTCTCCTCTCCCTTGAAGGGAGAGGACTGAGGTGAGGGTGAGATAAAGCAGCCGCTGTCCTTCCCATTCTGCTATGTCCTGTGTCACCCATCCGTCTGAACGAGCTCACGGGGTATGCGCTCCTTCGCCCCTGTATGCGGGAAAGAGGTGCTGGTAACGGCGGTAATAGGGTTGTCTCAAAAAGTCTAACCTTCTATACTAGAGGCAGCTTTACAGAGGTCCAAATGGCTGGGACAATAAAACTTGGTGAACTTTTTGGCGTCCCGATACGCTTGCACTACACCTGGTTTGCAGCGCTGGCGCTGCTAAGCCTGGCGCTGGCGTTCTATTTTTGGGGGATACACCCGCTGTGGCAGAACCTGCTATTCGGTACCGCTGCCAGCATACTTTTCTTCATCTCGATGTGCCTGCGTGAGCTGGTCTGTTTTTTCACCGCCACCAGGCTGGGAATCCCGGTCAAAGGGGTGACATTATATGTATTTACCGGAGTTCCCCGCATTACCGAGCAGCATTCTAGGCTGCTCCCCGAATTGGCAATCGCTGCCGCCGGTCCCTCAGCCAACCTGGCTATCGCCGGAATTTTTTATGCTTTATACGGAACGCTTATCAAAGCTGAAAACCTTTCTTTCGCCGAGTTTATGCAATGGCTCATGTTTTTCAACTTTGCTGTGGCATTATTCAATCTACTTCCTGCCTTCCCCCTGGCTGGTGGCAGAGCACTGAGGGCTGTCTTATGGCTAGGGCTGAAGAATTACAGCCGGGCAACCCGGACTGCTACTCTGGTTGGACGCACCATCGCAATTATACTTATCCTCACAGGCATCGCGGTCCTGATTGTCAGCAGGGACCTATTTACCAGTGCTCTCATCGGAGTTTCCGGCTGGTTTCTGGAAAGCGCTGCCTCCGCCAGCCGCCGGCAGACGCTGGTACGGGATGCCTTCCGTGGAATCTTCGCCCGGGACATGATGACCGAGGAATACACCCCGATCAAACAGCAACTTACCTTCGGGCTTGTCCGCGACTATATAATCAACTCGGGGCAGAACTGTTTCTTCGTCATCGAGGACGGCAAGCTGGAAGGCATTGTCACCCTCACCGACATCCTCATCCCGCAGAAGCGCTGGAACTCAACAAAGATAAGCGACATCATGACGCCGGCTTTCAAACTCAAGACTGCCCAGCCATCGGAGCCGGCGGTAGACCTGCTGGAACTTATGGACGAGCACGGCATCAATCAGGTACCAGTAGTCCAGGGGCAGACGCCTGTCGGTATGGTGACTAAAGAAAGGCTGCTGCGTTTCCTCAAAGCGCGGGCGGTGCTGCGAGCTTTCTAAGGAGAATAGCCTTCTCAGCGGACAGTTTGGGGTATAGCCAGGACGTCATCGATCGCTTTTCTGAAGCGACTCTCTTTATAGTACACCCGCCAGTTAGCCTCGAACCAGCGAAACGGTTTTTCAGCGCGGGAGAGCACTCTTACCCTCAAATCGCGCGGGTCATCGGTAAGCCACGATGCTTGGTACACCTCGCTGAGTGGAGTACCTCCGGTGACTTCGATCTCCCAGCGGTCGCGCTTCAAGCCCGGTGGCAGTCTGTCCTGGAGGTATATCGCCCAGTCCACCCTGACGGAATTTCTTGGTGCAACGACCGTCTTTAAATAAAGCCGGGGGTCGTCAACATCGTCAGACTTTAACCACCGCGCTTCCTTGAGGCTGGTGAATACCGCTGAAGAGTCCACTTTGCTTACAATGAAGCGACTACGCCTGGCTTCTTCATAGCTAGCCGGCGACGGTGTCACCACGTCCTCCCATTCCTGCCATCGAATATAGCTGCTATTCCAGTGCCAGACGCTCCCTTTGCCGCCGAGCACATCGCCGACGATATCCTCCCAGTTTTCCTTTCCTATTCCCGATGATGCCCTGTGTGCGAGCTTCCCATCGCGCGCCAGCACAGAGCACTCGATTTCGCCACCGAAGATATATTTCAATATCTGGTCTGTTATGAATTCAGCCACTTCAGCGGAACTACCGAAATCGCTGTGACCGTGCTCTCCATAGTAGACGACATCGGCGCAATCGCAATACTGCGCTGATATGGGTAACGCCCCGTCGTCCATATCTCTGGGATAGGTGTCAAAGCCACCGAAATCAAACTGCTTGCTTAATGGCGCATTCTCACCGGAAACAAATGCCAGCCAGTGCCTGTTCCTCGCTACCCAGTCACCGTCAGCAGTGCTGTCATACACCGACACAGAATCGCAGACGCCTCTATCGGAGCGGACGACCATTGCCGCCCGGCATAAGTCTTGAAAAGAGCTGCCGCCGGTCAAGAAATAGTTATTCAAAGGTATAATCGGCGTGTCAATGGTGACCACCAGCACTGTCCTTTCAGCCAGACTGCCCACGTTTTTCGCCACCCCATAAAGAGCAGCCTTACCCCCCATGCTATGCCCGATGAGCACCAGGCTTCCCTCCTGCGGAAGGTACTTGCTCACGCTGTCTGCTATATTAACTGCCCAGGTATCCAGGTCTACATCGTTGGGATAGCAACGGTTCAGGATATTGAATTTTACCTTCACCCCGGGATTAGTCTGTTCATACTCCGCGATGTAGGTAGCGATGTCTTCCGAAATGGTGTCAGCCAGCAATTGCTGGGTACAAGAGTTGCCACCGGCACCGTGGCTAAAAACGAAGTTGAGCGTTTTCACCTCAAGCGGGGTTTCCGCCTTTACCGTAGAAGTGAGCAAGGTCAGCAGGAGGCAGAGAGGCAGGAATAGAGATAAGACCAACTGTCGCATTATTGATTCACCAGGTTATCACTAATATAGCACAAAAGCTATGAATTACCTAGGTGGAGGCGTACTCGACATAACAAGCGTTTAGCCCAGGTTTATTTCCGGTAGACACCGATGACCTCAAAGCCTTGGGGGATGGAGCGCTCGCTGGCTATCCGCTCGGCATCGAAACCGGTGATTTGCCAACTGCCTTGCCAGCCCATCTCCCGCGCCGCCAAAAAGAAATGGCACATGGCTATGCCCACATCCAGCCGGTAGTAATGTTTGCCGTCGCGCACACTGGCATACCGTCCAGAGGCATCAGCCAGTGCCACCACTTCTTTCTCAGAGACCAGAAATCGCCATGGCTGGGTGTTAGCCCAGGAGGGCGCTAGCCTGGCATATTCCAGCGCCTCAAGCAGTACCGTGTCCTGTGACTGTAAAGGTTTGCCCCACACCTCCCCAAAGGCTATCTCAGCTAGCGGCTTGCGTCTGCCGAAATTCCGCGCACCCACTTCAATGAGGTTTCTGGCAAAACGACCATAGAAAGACGTATCGGGGTAGCCCAGCGGCGTCAGGGCGATAACACGCTCACCTGCTTTTAAATTCAAAAGTTCGCCGATCCGCTCCTCGGTGAACATGCCGCCTATCCAGCAGGTGCCCAGCCCCTTTTCGGTGGCGTATAGTACCATCTGTTCCATACGGAAGCCCATGTTGACCATAAAATGAGGCTTCTCCTCAGAGACGGCGACGATAAAATGGGGTGCCGAGCCGAATAGCCAGCGTCCCCCGGTGAAAAACGTCATGCGCTCAGTTATCACCTTGCTATCCCTGAACAGGCAGAAACGGACATTTATGCCATCATCAAGGGCGACAGACTCCTCCCCTGCTTTGATTACCTTTTGCAACGTTTCCTCCGGAACAGGCTGAGAAAGGTAATGGCGCACGCTGAAGCGTCGGCGGATGGTGTCACGGATGCTAGCCATATTTGCTCACCGCTCTAAGATACTGCAACTCTAGCATCAGGCAGCGCTTTATCTTCCTTAGCAGCACAGAATTTTATCAACTCGGCGAAGCTGTTGATTTTTGCCAAATTGTTTGTTTCGGGGAAGCCGTCGTAGGTGAGGCTGATCCATGGCTTGTGGTAAGCATTGCTCAACTTCTCTGCCATGGCAGCTACGATGCCGCCGGGCATGCAGCCATGGGGCATCACCGAGATAACGCCGGCGAATTTGGGGTTCTCCAGCCACTCCACCCCGCTGCCGAGGCTGAGTACGGCTTCACTGCCACACTTAGGGGAAAGGTAAAGGCTGGTTAGTTTGAGAATTTCGGTCACTGCCGGTTCGACCATTTCCAGCACTTCACGGCAATGCACCGCCAGCGAATGCTCATCGCGCTCCTGAATGTGTTTCTTGATATAGCTGACGATGGCTTTGCCCCACCTTCTGTCAGCAACGGCGTCCTCGAAGTGGCGGTGGTAAATATACTTGAGCCATTCGCTTATGGGTGATACCACCACCTCCAGCCCCGCCGTCTCGCAAGCCCTCACCAGGTCATTGTTGCTAAAACGGTTGGAGCGGAGATATATCTCACCGTTTATTCCCACCAGCGGTCTCCTCGGTAGCGAGCTATCGACCAGCGCCTTAAACGCAGCGGCCGCCTCCTTGAGCACATCGTCAAACCGCTCCTTTTTGCGGATGCGTGCCGCGATGCACCCTTTGTATTCCTCGAAGAGGCTGTCGGCGGCGCCGGGCTGTTTCTCATAAGGGCGGGTGCGCCACAGCAGCTTCTCCAGCTGGTCGATAGCAACAATGCCCCGCCACGCCAGCCGCTCGAAGTCGGGTCCCAGGTTTATGTCACGGTAGGCGTTGTTGGAGACGGTGGTGTGGATGGGGAACTCAAAGCCGAGGTCTTTAAGCGCCCGCATGTGCTCGATGGCATATTTGCCGAAGCGGCAGGGACCGTAGGAGCCGGCGGTAAAGCCCTCAAACTGGTCAAGGTTGTGGTGGTTGTCAACGCAGAACTTGAGCAGGTCCCCCAGCGTCACCCGGTAGGGTAAACACTCCGTCCCTGAGGTTAGCTGGTTTGCCAGAAGCAGGTTGCGGTCGTCCGGCTCCGGCAATACCAGCACCCTGGCGCCACAGGCTTCCATGGCGGCGGCTATCGCCTCCACTTGTGGGCACATGCGGTGCACGACCAGCGTTTTTTGCTGTGTGTTCACAAACGGAAGCGTGCCACGATATACATCCCTCCGTACCGCCTTGCGTTCTTTGGCAGCCTTGGCAAAGCCGGTAATAGTATCCACGAAAGCCTCGATTCTGGTAACGATACCAGCTTCAGCGGCGTGTTCATCTATCTCAAGTTGCCCCAGCGGCTTGTCTCCCATTATGTCTTCTACGATTCTGAGGATGAAGGAATTGGGACCGCAACCGAAATTGGTCACCACCAGCCCGAAGAGCTGAGGGTCAGCCTCCACGATGGCAGCAGCGGCAATTTGCTTGCTCTCCCACATCCAGTAAGGACGGTCGCTATACTTTTTGACATCGACCGAAGCTAAGGGCAAGAAGTCAAGCGGTATGGGTACCACTCCAAGATGAGCTAGGGTCTCGGCGATGCCCAGATTAGCACCCGAGTCCTGCGACATGTACGATCTAGTGAAGATAACCACGCCCAGCTTGTCGCTACGGCGCAATTCCTCCAGCAATTTATTGCCTATAGCCGCCTTCTCAGCCTCAAACCGTTCCTGTGCCTCGATTCCCGCCAGTGCAGCTTTTCTGCCCTCTGTCCGACTAAAACCCATTCTCTCAGCAACATCAGCCAGGCTGTTTATTGTGAATTCATAGCCGTGGCTGAAGTCAATGAACGGGATGAGTAGCCGCTCCCCGATGTCCAGCACCTGTCTAACGATGAACGGGGAAGCCTGCACCAGCGGGCAAGCATATTTCTGGTTCTCAGCACCTTCCTTCTCCCCGAGGCGGATGGCACAGGGGTAAAGGAGGAAGTCCACCTTGCCTTTCAGGCTATCCACATGCCCGTGGACGAGCTTCAAGGGGAAACAGCTATCGGTGTAGCTCAGCTCCACCGACCTCTCGATTATCTCTTTGTTCGTCTTCGGCGATAGCACCACCGGCACATCAAGCGCATTTAGAAAGCCGAGCAACAATGGCAGATAATCATGGACGAACAGCGCTCGGGGAATGCCCACCGTCGGTCCCCTGCCCTCGCCTTCACGGTACTCCTTGAGGAGCAGCTTCTCCCGCTCGTCGAAGTAGGTCTGTATGCGTTCCCGGCTGATAGTGCTATCGTAGCGGTCGCAACGGCTGCCATAAAATGTAGGCTTCTCGCCGGGTAGCTGCATACGGGTTATGGTGCAGTTGTTGTCGCAGCTCTTGCAGACGAAGGTGGAGAAGTTATACTGGCTATCGATGACCTGCTGGAAGCCCTTAAACTTCGACTGCTCCCCTCTCATATGCTCCCTAGCCAGCAGCGCAGCACCGATGGCGCCGCTGACCTCTTTATGTTCAGCCACGATCAGGGTTCTGTCCTTGAGTTGCTCATGGAAGGCAGAGACCACTGCTTCGTTATAGAAAACGGCACCGGTAAGTATTACCTTCTTTCCCAGCTTTTTGGTGCCGACTACTTTGGAGAGATAGTTTCTGGCTATCGAATTCGCCAGGCTGGCGGTGATCACTTCCAAGGGAACATTATCCTGCTGCACCGAAGCCACTGCCTGTCCCATGAAGGCGGCACATCTGGTACCGAGGTCGATGGTGTAAGGCGCAGCAAATGCCAAGCGTGCAAACTCGCCATCCTTGACCGAGACACCGAGCATCTCGGCAAGCTCATCTATGAAACTTCCAGTGCCAGCGGCACAGGCTTTATTCATCTGGTAGTCAACTACGGTGCCGTGCCTTTTGATGACTAACTTCGAGTCCTGACCACCTATCTCGATGATGTCGGCTTTGTTATCTATCTCAGCAGCGGCTCTTGCCTGGGCGGTTATCTCGTTCTTTATCAAGTCGGCGCCGATGAGACTGCCGATAAGGTACCTGCCGGAGCCGGTAACGCCAACACCGAGCACGGTAACCTTGTCAGCACCTTTCTTGACCAAGTTTCGGAAGACCTCTTTCACCGCCTCTACTGGTCTGCCTGCGGTCATAAGATAGTGCTTTGCCAGCACCTTCTTTCCGGAATCATCAAGTATCACTGCCTTGGTGCTGGTGGAGCCAACATCGACGCCCAGGTAGCCGGCACAGGGAGCCGCTATTACCAGTTCTGACATCTCTTTATGACCGTCCACTGGCTGAAGCGGTGGCAGTTTAAAATAGCGTTGCTCAGGCGCGGCAGCTTCGAGTAAAGTGACGCCGGAACTTTTCCCTCTGGAAAGCAGCGCAGCGCCGATTGCTTCGATGTGGAGGTAGTTCTCAGGAACTTTGACATTGATAGCATAGCCGTTTCTATCACAGATAATTTCGCCCAGCGCTTTAATGATGGCGGCATTAGCAGCCACACCGCCGACGAAGTAAATCGGTTCTTTAAAAGCGCCTTTCTTCAGCGATACCACCATACGGGCAACGCTCTCACATAGAGCATAGAGCATAGCCTCAATCGGAACGCCCTTCTGTTGCAGATGGATAAGGTCGGTCTTGGCGAAGACGCTGCATCGGGCGGCAATTCGTGGAGGTGTATCTTCGCAGGCTAGAGCAAGCCTGGCAAATTCGTCAAGGCTTATGCCCAGCCGATAAGCCTGCTGCTCCAGAAACCTGCCGGTCCCGGCAGCGCACAGCGGATTGGCAGCCACTTTCCAGGGCTTATTAAGTCCGTCCTCAAGCTCAATGACCAGGGCGGTCTGCCCGCCAATCTGTATTATAGTCTTCGCATCGGGATAGCGCTGGAGGAGACCACGAGCGATTGCCAGAGGGCTGGTGTACTCCGACCAGTTGAGTTCCTCGGGTATCAGTCCCTTGCTTATCCCTGTGATGCCAGCGGAGGCGATTTGCCGCAAATCGAACTCCTGACTCAAGCGGCTGAGCAGCAAGCTAACGGCGGCACCCAGACTCGAGGTTACTCTTTCTGTGTCCACTCGCAGGACATTCCCAGCCTCATCGCTAAGCGCTAGCTTGGCGTTAACCGAGCCAACATCCAGTCCCAATAGGTACGACATGTTAGTAAAAAACAGCAGAATAACGTCAGCGACCGCTCTCTTCTACACTCTTATTATACCAGAGAGTCTCTGCAGTTCGACTGCTTGAAAGGTGCTATTACTCTTCTCCCAGCAGATGGCTCCTCATCTTATCGTAGCCTGGGGGGTGCTGCGAGTTGTATCTCATGAATGAGGGGATGGGATAGCGGAAAACACCGGTCTGGTAGCCAAGCTGCAGCCCCTGGACCATTTTGTCTATCTTGCTTGCTGGAATAGAAAAAGCACATTCGTGGTCCTGCGGATGTCCTATCAGCCGCTCACCCGTGCCCACAATGGCAAACTGGGCTTCATCCGTCTGGATGGTGCGGGTGATGTAGACGGTGCACCCAGCGCCGCTCGACAGTGAGGTGCTAAGGCTTGATTTCCCCGTGCCCATAAGGTAACAGGACAGCATCACCCATATCTGCCCGGGGCTGCCGTAGGTCAGAACAAGGTGTGGCTCAAAGTTGCAACGATGCAGGGGAGCTATAAGCACATATTTATACTTGCCGTATTCAAACTTTGGCAAATTCTGTATGCTGGCTGCCGCCTGCTCCTTGGTCATTCCCCATAGTCCCAGCGACGCCTGCAAACTGCCATCGGCAACATCTGGCAGCAGCGGCAAAAACCCCATGCTTATGCCGGCGATATAACAGCTCTGGTACTTGTCCACAGCTATTGTCCAGCCATAGCGCCGCGCCATGGTGACCGCATGGCACAGCGAAACGGTTATGCCGGGGTCTTTCTGGGGCAGGCGCGTTTTCTCGGGAAGCTCGTCTTCAGAAGCACACATTCTGACCGCCAAGGGGAAAGTCTGTGGTCGGATATACTGGTTCCACGCTGCCTCCACCTGTTTAACATCGGTCATGTCAGCACCTCCTCAATTCTCTACTGCGCTTGGTGGCATTATATCGCCCGTGGTAGAATCACTCAAGCCGACTGCAAAATGGTTGTCAGAGAACTACTGGTCAAAGGTATCCTGTCAAAATCCAGGGTATTTGACTATGTGGTCAATCCATATATCGGCTGCCAGCATGGCTGCACTTACTGTTATGCCCGATTTATGAAGAGGTTCACCGGGCACACCGAGCCCTGGGGTGAGTTTGTTGATGTGAAGATAAACGCCCCTGAATTGTTAGAACACCAGATAACCAGAGCATCTCCGGGCAGGGTATGGGTGAGCGGAGTCTGTGACCCCTATCAGCCCTTGGAGAAGCAATACATGTTGACCAGAAAATGCCTGGACATACTCTTGGCGCATGGCTGGGAGGTCACGGTGCAGACAAAATCGCCACTGGTGCTTCGGGATATGGAACTTTTACAACAGGCACCACGGCTTGAAGTGGGACTGACCATTACCACCACCGATGAAGCGATAAGACGGTTATTTGAGCCCAAGGCACCATCCATCGAAGCCAGACTGCGTGCGCTTGAGGAGTTACACAACGCTGGCATCAGGACTTTCGCCATGATTGCACCGCTGCTACCCGGAGCGGAGGGGCTTGCTGCTAAGCTTGATGACAAAGTCGACTATGTATTGATTGACAGGATGAATTACCATTATGGTGACTGGGTGTACCGCAAATATGGCTTGGGACCCGCTCTCAGCGATGCCTTCTTCTTTTCCGCCGCCCGGCAGGTTGCTTCTGCTTTCGCCAAACAGGACATCGAGTGCCAAATTTTGTTTTGACCCTGTTAGATAGCGACGGCGCATCGGGGAATGTATAATTATTTAGTAACAACCGGGTGATGTTATGTTCAAATGCAGCATTGAACTCTACGGCATACCGCGCCAGGTGACCACCGAGCGCAAAGTGGAGGTGGAGTTGGACAATGAGGCAAGTCTCGCTGAATTAATTGCGGCACTCCGCCATAAAATTCCTGCTCTGGGAGGGGTGGTGTTTAGTCTCGATGAGGATAGGTTGACAGAGTTCTACGCCTTCAATATCAATGGGCGCTTTTACATTGACGATAAGGAAGTCCGGGTGCGCAAAGGCGACCGTGTAGCATTACTTGCCCTCGCTGCGGGGGGCTAGCCTCCGAAATTAGAGATCTATTAGCGTATCTGACGGGGAAAAGACCTTTACTGGATGCCAGTGTCCCTTGTCTGCCACAAAGCGGAGTATAGCGATAAAATGTCCTTCAAGGTCATAGGCGCGGCAGTGTTTGTCCCCGGGTTCGATCTGGGCAGGTAAAACAAGCGGGCTACCATTTCTCACTGCACGCTCGCTCTGTTTATCGAGGATGACTGCCTTCCAGCCCAATAGCGGGCTGTCAATGGGATGGAGAAGCTGTCTCCATGTACCCTCCTGGCAGGCAGCCTCGAACTGGGGCAAGGTCACAGCGTCTTTTATAGAGAACGGACCGCAGACCAGCCTGGTGAGATTATTGAGGTAGGCACCGCAGCCCAGGCGTTGTCCCAGGTCATGGGCAAGCGAGCGGATATAGGTGCCCTTGCCGCATTCCACCTCGATTGTGATAGCAGGAGGGTCGTAACCGGTAAGCCTGATATCCACTATGGTCACCCGCCTCGGCGTGGGGCTCACTCTGGAGCCCTGGCGGGCGAGCTGGTAATAGGGTTTTCCCTCCCGTTTCAGGGCGCTATAAACAGGAGGGGTCTGCTGGATGGTGCCACGAAAGGAGTCCAGCGCTCGTCTCACATCATCCGCTGAGATGCTGCTAATGTCACCTACCTGTGTTACTTTGCCCTGGCGGTCAAAAGTATCGGTGGACCTGCCCAGCATTATTTCTGCCAGGTAGGTCTTGGTGCCTTCCGCCAGGAATTCAGCGACTCTGGTCGCTTGACCGAAACAGACTGGCAGGACGCCGGTGGCTATGGGATCGAGGGTACCGGCATGTCCCAGGTGCTTTTCGCCGGTAAGGCGCTTCAGCCAGGCGATAACACCGAACGAAGTCTGACCTGCGGGCTTATTGATGTTCAGGATGCCATCAATTCCCATTCTCTTTCCCGGTCTCTTCAGAAGCTAGTTCATCAATCAGTTCCAGCACTCTGGCACCCTTTTCGATGGACTCATCAAGATGAAAGCTGAGTTCGGGCATATGTTTTAGCTGCAACCGGCTGGCTAACTGGCGGCGCAGGAAACCGGAGGCAGCAGCGAAGCCCTGCAGCACATCATCCTTGCTGACCTCTTCTCCAAAGATGCTGATAAACACCTTGGTATGGCTCAGGTCAACCGAGGTGGAGACTCTGGTTATAGAGATAAAGCTCCTCAGTCTGGGGTCGTTGACCTGCTCACGGAGCAGTTCGCTTATTTCCTGTCTGATGAGGCTGTTGATGCGTTCAGTGCGTCTAGTCATGTGTGTTCTCCTTAGACTGGGAGACTAGGGGTGGAGACTATGGCATGAATAAGGTTATTATTCAGTTCAGGCTATAACTTCCTTACGATATACCTGGATTGTATCACCGACCTGGAAGTCGGAGAAGCCTTCTACCCCGACACCACACTCGAAGCCAGCGGCTACCTCCTTGACGTCCTCCTTAAACCGTTTCAAGCTACTGACCTTGGACTCGCAGACGACCTTGCCGCGGCGAACAACCCGTACCAGTGCGTCCCGTCGTACCTTACCTTCCTTGACTGATACTCCCGCTACCTTGCCCTTTCGAGCGGTCTCAAATATTGCCAGCACTTCTGCCTGCCCTTCTATCACTTCGGCATATGTAGGCTCAAGCATGCCCTTAAGAGCCTTAGCCACATCCTCTACCAGTTCGTAGATTATGTTGTAGTACCGGATGCTCACGCCCTCCAGTTCAGCTAGCTTGTGTGCCCCGGGCTCGCTACGGGTATTGAAGCCAATGATTATCGCCTTAGAAGCCACAGCGAGGAGGACATCGCTCTCGGTGATGCCGCCGCTGGCACTATGGATTACCCGTACCTTTACCTTTTCATCACTGAGCCTTTCCAGGGAGTCTCTTATCGGTTCTATGCTGCCCTGGACATCTGTCTTCAGGATGATGTTCAGCTCCTTGGTCTTGCCGGCACCGATTTGGGCTGACACTCCGGTCAAGCTAACAGCCCGGGCTCCTCTAGCCATACTTTCCCGCTCTGCCAGTTGCTTTTGCAGAAAGAGGCGCGCTTCGCGTTCATTGGCGACTACTTTGAAGCTGTCGCCGGCTTGAGGGACGGCATTAAGCCCGAGAACCTCCACTGGCGTTGCCGGTTCAGCCTTTTTAAGCTGCTTACCCACGTCGCTGGACATGGCTTTGACCTTGCCCCAGGTATCACCGGCAACCAGGACATCGCCGAACCTGAGAGTCCCTCTCTGGACAAGCAGAGTCGCTACCGGTCCTCTGGACTTGTCCAGCTTTGCCTCTATCACCACACCTTCTGCCGGGCAATCGGTCTCAGCCTTTAACTCCATTATCTCGGCGAGGATGAGGATGTTTTCCAGAAGCTCGTCTATCCCCTGTCTTTTCTTGGCTGATATCGGCACGCATATGGTGTCGCCACCCCACTCCTCAATGACCAGCCCCAGGTCGGCAAGCTGCTGTTTCACCTTTTCAGGGTCGGCATCTGGCTTATCGATTTTGTTAATAGCCACCACTATAGGTACATCAGCCGCCCGGGCGTGGTCTATCGCCTCCACGGTCTGTGGCATCACGCCGTCGTCAGCGGCTACCACCAGGACGGCGATGTCAGTGACCTGGGCACCACGCGCTCGCATAGCGGTAAAAGCTTCATGTCCCGGTGTGTCCAGGAAAGTGATCTTTTTTGAGTCCACTTCCACCTGGTAGGCACCTATGTGCTGGGTTATGGCGCCTGCCTCCGTGGCAGTGATATTGCTCCGGCGAATGGCATCGAGGAGGCTCGTCTTGCCGTGGTCAACATGTCCCATGATCGTGATCACAGGCGGGCGGGAAGGCAGCTTGTCTGTCTTGGCAGACACAGGGCGTTTCGCCACAGTCCGGGAGACCTGTCTTCTGGCTTCGTAACCGAAAGCAGCGGCGACCATAGCTGCCGTGTCGAAGTCCAGACTCTGGTTTATGTTCGCCATAATGCCGTTCCGCATCAACTGCTTGATGACCTCAATGGGGCTGACGTGCAGAATATCTGCTAATTGTCTGACGGTCACAGAAGGCGACAGGATGACCCGGGGTTTAGCTTGTACCGAGGCTTTATTCCCGGCGCTACCCTTTTCCTCGCTGGCTATGGTCGGCTGTTTCTTCCCTTCAGTGGTCAACCCTGATGTCCGCTCCGCGATGGCAGATTTCTGCCATATTCTACCAGCATCTGGCGATTTTCCAAAGTTAGCTTGGTGCGCAATGCGTTCTCCAGCCGATTGCCTTTAAGCCCGACCTCCCAGCATTCGCGGTAAGGACAGAGATAGGCACCCCGCCCCGCCTGTTTGCCCTTTGGGTCTATTTGCACCGTCCCTCCGTAGCTGACCAACCGGACCAGCGCCCTCTTGGCTTTCGTCTCCCGACAGGCTACGCAACTGCGCTGCGGGACATGCTTGTGCCGGGCGGTCTGCTTCTTGGTCTCACTCTTCAAATTCATCTTCTTCTATATAAACTGGCTTGGGGCGTGCCTTCCTGGCTTTTTCCTTGCCTTTGGCTACACTGGGCTCTTTTTTGGTCTTTTTCTTCGTTTTCTCCTGTCTTACTGGCAGTATATCTTCGGCAAACCGTATCTGGGGCATATCTGCGGTTCTTGCTGATGAGGCAGCTCCCGAGGTCAAGACAAGCTCATAGTCCGTTGCCGGTGCAGCGACTTCTGCGACCTCTGCCTCGCTCACCGCCTCAATAGCGGCTGGTATTTCTTCAGTCTCTATCAGGCTGGAAGTCTCTTCTCCAACGGCGACAGGTTCCGGGGTAGGCATTTCAGGTTGTGCCTCTTTCTCCACACGGGCGGCAGCGCTGGGGACCGCAGCCCTCTCTGCCTCGGTTGCCGAAGCGCTTTTAATATCTATTCGCCATCCGGTGAGTCTGGCTGCCAGTCTGGCATTTTGCCCTTCCCTGCCGATAGCCAGAGAAAGTTGCCTGTCAGGAACGGTCACCACAGCGGTACTCTCCGCCGTATCAAGCTGGACATCTATTACCTGAGCCGGGCTAAGAGCATGGGCGATAAAGACTGCCGGGTCTTCAGACCATTCGATGACATCTATTTTTTCTCCGTTTAGCTCGTTTACTATGCTCTGTATCCTAATGCCCCGCAGCCCGACACAGCAGCCTACAGGGTCAACTCCTGGCTGGCGGGCGGCTACAGCTACTTTGCTTCTGTAGCCCGCTTCGCGGGCGATGGCTTTTATCTCGATAACGCCACCGTAGATTTCCGGTATCTCGAGCTCCAGCAGTCGGCGAAGCAGATTGCGGTGTGAGCGTGAAACGATTATCTGAGGTCCCCTGGTTGTCCTGGTCACCTCAAGGACATAGAACTTAAGCCTGCGCCCAACGCGATAACGCTCTGTGGGCACCTGCTCGCTGCTGGGGAGGATAGCCTCAGTCCGCCCCAGGTCCACATAAATTTGCTCCGGCGTAATGCGTACCACCGCGCCGCTAACTACATCACCTTCCTTGCCGGTAAACTCCTCGTAAATGGCGCGATGCTCGGCTTCATGCAGGCGTTGCAATATGACCTGCCTTGCCGTCTGGGCAGCGATTCGACCGGCATTCGGGGGTGTGCATTCGATGTTGATAACATCGCCGAGCTGGGCTGACTTGCTGATTTTTTGTGCCTCTGCCAGGGATATCTCGCGGGCGGGGTCACTAACGGACTCGACTGCCGTCTTCTTGACGAAGATTTTTACCTCGCCAGTATTGGGATTGATTTTGGCAGATATGTCCTGCCCGGCGGCAAAAGCGTCTTTCTTATACGCGGAAACCAGTGCTGACTCGATTGCCGCCAGCACTATTTCCTTCGGCAGATGCTTTTCAGCCGCTAGCTGGGTAAGCGCAATCATGAACTCTGTCTTCATTGTTCAGCACCGTCCCCATATATTGTCTACCAACAAAAAAGTGGGAACTTCGCCCCACTTTTTCTAACACGATTGAGCTTAGTTAATAGTTTACCATAAAAAGAAGGAAAAGGCAACTTTATGGATATTGTATAGTCTATCGGGGCTCGGGCGGCACTCTTGGTATCAGGTCTGTCCTGTTTGCGGTCCGGACTGGCTATTGTGATAAGTGCTATAATTGGGCTGGTATGGCTGGGAGTGAAGAGAGCGGCGAAATGCTGAAGAGGTTTCTCCTCACCATGGGTATTGCCGTGGGGGTCTTCCTGGTCAGCGTTGTGCTGCATAATGTGGTCTCTGGCGTGTTCGGGATAGAGGAACCTGTCTTCTTCATCATCGCTACCATCATTTGCCCTGTAGCCTTCCTCGTCGGTGCTGTGGGCAGCATCGTGTTTGCTGTGAAGAAGCACCGTTAATCACCGGCACCCTGCTTGCGTGACGGAGGTCTTTGTCTGAGCACGTAACCAGGACCGCTCTGTTTAAACCCCGCCGCTGTTGCCCTAAAAAATGCCTTGACAGGGTGCATCTGCAGTTGTACTATTTTCACAAAAGCAGTGTGCGCATGGAGAGATCAGCTTATGTAGTTTGCTTTTAAACAGTCCTCATTCCCCTGAGCAAGCTTCTTAGCCCCTTTTCATCCACGCGTTACTGCCCGTGTATTACCGCTAGCCAGGCACGGTAGCCTGTTTTTATGGCTGGCGAAAGGTAGTGCGAGTTATGTGGAGAGTTGATATGAAGAAGTTACTGTGGTCTGTGCTTGTGCTAATCCTGATTGCCATTCCTGCCTGTTTCGGCGGCGAACAGCCGACTATAAATACTTTTAATGCCGACCCATCGAGTATTTCCACCGGTCAAGCTTCAAGGTTGGAGTGGAGCGTTACCGGGGCTACCAGTGTCACCATAGAACCCGATTTGGGAAACGTTGCCTTGACCGGTAGCACTGATGTCTACCCACGAGCAACGACAACCTACGTACTCAAAGCTTCAAATTCTCGTGGGGTAGCAACTGCCAAAGTAACGGTGACAGTTTCCGGCGCTCCAGGGACAGTGGGTACTCCTGTAATAAATGCGTTCACAGCCAGCCCGGACTCCATAACGCTGGGAGAAGCTTCAACGCTTAGCTGGGAGGTTTCCGGCGCTATCACAGTAAGCATTGACCAGGGTGTTGGCAATGTGGGACTCACGGGCACCAGGCTGGTCTCCCCTTCGACGACCACCACCTACACGCTAACAGCTACCAACGCTAGTGGCAGTGTTACCAGGAGTGTGGGAGTGGCTGTAACTGGGAGTACTCAGGGAACATCCCCCGAGTCTCCTGGACAGAGCCCTCCGGTGATCAATCTCTTTACGGCTAGCCCCACCAGCATAAACAGAGGTCAATCTTCAACGCTTCAGTGGGATGTATCAAATGCCGCCACGGTGACCTTGAGCGCTGTCGAGGGTGGTTTGGGCTGGACAAATACGGTTAGCCCGATAGGCAGCATGAGTGTGTCGCCCGGTGCCGATGCTGCTTATACCCTCAAGGCAACCAACAGCGCAGGCAGTGTAACCGCCAGGGTTGAAGTTACGGTCAGCATAAGCATAGGCGGACTAACGACAGGACAGCCGGATCTGGTGGTAACCGGTGTGGATAGAAAGCAAACGGACAGCGGTCCTGTAGTGGGGTATGTGATTAAAAACAACGGCGATGCTGATGCTAGAAACTTTGTCTGCAAACTATATGCCAATGGTGTCCAAAAGGCTACTGACACCATAGTGCTGCTGGCTGCTGGTGCAGAAGTTACCCGGGAGTTCACCGGTTGGGTAATCAATCCGGTTACGCCTGTAGTAAAGGTTGTCGCCGATGCCAACAATGCGGTGGGTGAAAGCAACGAGGGCAATAATGAAATGGAAAGAACCATTGCCACTACGGTGCGATATGATTTCATTTCCAAAGCGTCTTCAGCCCGATGGTTTTCCGGTTCCGGTGCCTCCAGCCAGCAGATATCATGGGGCGGCTCCACAAATGACAGCCAGGGATTTGCCTGCTATCTAAGTAACGTAAAAATGGAAGACAGTAACACTTATCCTAAAGTCATGGTAACTCATCCCAAGTGGGTTGATGATGGTTGGATACGCGGCACTTACCTGAGTTGCCATCAGGTAAAGGCTGGCGACCATTTCTATGCCAAAATAGGGTTCGTTCAAAATTATAAAGGGAAGGTCCTTTATCACATTTATGTTAAACCTGCGGGCGGCACGAGCACGATGGTTAATGAGACCAGCAAAGGCTACCTTGGCACTATCGGGGTTATAGATGTTGACCTGTCCCCTTATACTGGCAAATGGGTGGACATAACTTTAGGGGTTGATACCTATGGTCCTTCATTTCAGGACTGGGCGTCGTGGATCGAAGCCAAGATAATCGGGGTGTGGTGAAGGGAGACCCTTGTGTGAAGAGCACAATTTCTAGGCGCAGACCGGGCATTTCGGTTGAAAAACGTATATTTATACAGGGTGTCCGTAGACCGGAACATCTCGTCTTGTTGCTAGTCACCGTAGCGATTTTGGCGCTGCTTCCACTGTTTGCCTCGGGCTGCGATTGTGATTATCAGTCTGGACCGGGGGACATTCCTCCTCAAGCTATTATAGAATCTATTTCACCCATGGGGTCCTGTGTCGGGGAGACTGTAACCTTTGTCGGGCGCGGTCACCATTCATATTATGGAGATTCTGTCAATTATGCTTATTCTTGGGATTCAGACCTGGATGGGCACCTCAGCGACCTGGCAACTTTTTCCACCTCATCTCTATCAGAGGGGACCCACACAATTACGTTCAGGGTCTGCTATGGGCGGTGTTCGACTGCCCAGCGCACGATCAGGGTGGCAGCTAACTGCGCCGCCACGCCACCGATTATAGAGTATTTCAATGCCACTCCACAGAGGGTCAACCCGGAGCAGTCTTCAACGCTTAGCTGGAGTGTCTTCGGTGCTAGGGCGATTAGAATTGAGCCGGCAATAGGCGACGTATTCGCCGTTGGGTCGTGTCGGGTATCCCCTGACTCCGATACCGTTTATACTCTTACGGCTACCAATGAGTTCGGCAGTGTCACAGCCAGTGTACAGGTCCGGGTGATAGTCCTGCCGGTTATCGAGTCTTTTACCGCTGTGCCAGACAGGATAGAGGCTGGCAACACGTCAACCTTGAGCTGGACAGCACTCAATGCCACACGGGCTTCGTTAAGCGCCGTAGGGGAACCGGGAACTCCTGCCTGGACACAGACCGTGAGCACCTCCGGAAGCACAAATGTGTCACCGACTTCCACAACCTCTTATACTCTCACAGCTACCAACGACTTCGGCACCGATACCAAAACCGTGCAGGTGACTGTCTTCAGACGCCCGGCACCAGAAGGCTTCCCCGATTTGGTGATTACGGATGTCCGAAAGGTGGAGAGCACAGACGGTTACCGTATAAGTTACACCATAAAGAATCAGGGGGCTGTAGTTGCCGGTCAGAGCACGACTAAAGTATATGCCAATGGCAACTACTGGGATTCTGACCCCGTGGGTGCCCTGCAGCCGGGCATGTGGGTGACAAGGCAGTTCAACGGTAAACTGTATAACCCGGCTTATAATACCCTAGAGGTACGCGCTGACGCCGATAATGCTGTCAGAGAGGGAAATGAGCAAAACAACTCAAAGCAGGTAGTCATTCCACTTGATATAGGCTATGACTTCGTGGCTAACGCCGCTAGTGCTCGCTGGACAAGCGGACCAACGGCAACAACAACCACAACTGCCACACCCACAACCACCTCTCTGAGCTTCGGCGGAAGCACCAATGATAACAGGGGCTTTGTCTGTTATCTCAACAATGCGCGGATGGAAGACGGTAGAACATATACCAGAGTGCTGGTAACCCATCCCAAGTGGGTTTATAACGGCTACATTCAGGGCCTTTACCCTCTCATCTACACAATAAGACCTGGCGACCATTTTGTTGCCCGAATTGGTATTGTCGAAGGCCGTACCGCCGGGCGTGTCAACGTTAACGGAATATACTCTGTGGGACTAACCGAAGTAGCTATGTCTGAGCGTGGGGTCATTGTTGTATATAATGGCGCCATGGAAACAATAAGCTATAGATTCCCCGCTGATACATTCGGAAAGATGCCTCTTGGTGTCATTTTGAAAATATCAACCGATGGCGACTCAACTCAGGACTGGGCAGCCTGGGTGGAGGCTATGATAGTCAGATGATCTACTGGTAGTAACTTTGCGGCACAGGTGTAGCACAAAAAAAGACGCATTTCTACTGTCTATAATACTGCTGATTTCGACCGCCTGTGTGCAGGCACCGGCGCCTGAAGCGGGTGAGGAAGGGTCGCTGGCACCGCAGGTGGAAAGACCAGCCGCCTCCGGAGCGGTCTATTATGTGTCCCCCAATGGTAGCAACCACAATCCGGGTACGCGAGAGCAGCCCTGGGCTACACCGGGATATGCCTCCAAACAACTGGCGCCGGGCAACACTCTTATAATCCTACCCGGCAAGTATGTCCTGCGCCAGGACTACGACGACATTATCACACCTGCTTCAGGTACTGCCGATGCCTGGATAACAATTAAAGGCGAAGACGGCAATACGCCGCTGCTGGCTGGCAGAGATGATTTAAGGGCGGCTATAGACCTATCAGGCGTGAGTTACGTGAAGATTGAAAACCTGGAAATTACCAGCGATGGTGGAAAACGTTTCAGGGAAGGTGTAAATGCCTGGGACCCGGCTTCTCACATTATTCTGAGAAACCTGCACATACACCATGTAGATGAAATGGGCATCGACCTCAAAGATATCAATGATTTGCAAATGATAGACTGCAACATACATCATTGTGGCTTTGGTGCCGTTGGCGGACCTGCTGGAGAGAAGGGTGGCTGGAGAAATGTGGTAATCAGCGGCTGCCGGCTGGCTTACAGCGGGCATTATTATCAGGGAGGGAAAGGTCCTTCGCCTTACGACAGACCGGACGGCTTCGGCATTGAGCCGTCAAAAGGACCGGTTGAGATAGTGCGCACCATTGCCGAGCATAACCTCGGCGATGGGCTTGATTCCAAGGCTGAGAATACTTACATCCATAATTGCATCGTAGCCAACAATTCCTGCGATGGCATAAAAATCTGGGGCGATGGCAGCAAGATAGAGAACTGCCTCGTCTATGGCACTGGAGACGGGGACCCCGCACCAACACCCTGGTCAGGGCTGGTGATAGACCAGGTGGAAAAGCCAAATGCCCGTTTTGAGGTGATAAATACCACTGTCCACGATAACCCGCAAAGGCAGGGCTATCCCATGTATGTCCAGTATGATACCCCGGTACCGATAACCCTGATTATGCGGAACTGCATTGTGGCTAATGGAGAAGGTCTGGTCTATATCGGGGACTCCGTGAAGTTTATCGCCGAGCACAACATTTTCTATCGTCCGGGGCAGGAGATACAGGTATATGCTAATAAGAGGGACTATACCGCAGCCCAGATAGAAGCTGGTGAACTGGGTAACGGCAATATCTGTAAAGACCCTCTGTTTGTAGCACCCGCCTGGGGGAAAGAGGGTAACTATCACCTCCAGAGCGGCAGTCCGGCGATAGATGCTGGAACATCGCAATCGGCTCCCAGCACCGACCTCGAAGGAAAAGCAAGACCACAGGGTGCCGGGTACGACGTTGGCTGCTATGAGCAGTAGACTTAGGAAGGAGGTCAAACTGGAATGAAGGTACCACATTCAAGTATGGTCAAAACTAGCGCTGGAAAACTCGTATTGACTACCTTGCTTGTATCCGTCCTGGTCTTGCTCTGTACCTCGGTTATCCCGCTGGCGCCGCCTGTCAGTGCTAATAGTGGTTGCCAGGATATTTTCCTACCCGATTTAGCACAGCAGGCACGGTGGTCAGATGGCAATAGGCGGGTAAGCTATGGTGGCGACCCTGATGGCGAAAGACCATATGTTTACCATCACATAGCCACCATGGAGAATGGACGTGACCTATGGGCATTGGAAACGCGCCCGTCCAGGCAAGACACTCCCTATATTCAAGGTGTGTTTAATATCACGGTGCCGCTGGGTGCTCATGGGGCTTATTTCATAAGCTGGGTAGGCTTTCTAAATGATGCCCCACGGGGTAGGACTGTTACCTTCACCGTTTACTGGCGGCGGGCGGGGAGCGGCGATATATTCCAGACGCTGGTGAGTGCATCAAAGTCCTATGATGGCACCATTTTGTTGATGGAAGCGGACATGAGCAACCTTTGTGGCGCACCAGTGGAACTTATGCTGGAGGTTGTGGGTGGCGGGCTAAGAACTCAGGACAAAGTGGCATGGCTTTGTCCCATGATAGAATGCATTCGCGAGCCGGATTCTCCGCTTAAGCCCTGCTTTGATGATACCGGTGCTTGGGACCCTCAAGGCACGGACCTTCTTGAAGTAGCAGCCCAGACGGTTGGGACGAGGGAGTCATGCAATGTACCAGACGGCGGCAAGCCTTACTATCAGATGGTACTTGGCTGCAATAGATGGTGGGAGGCACATGTGATGGAAGCTGTCTCCGACAAGCCCGGGCGTGAGGCGTGGTGTTCGGAGACCGTAGCCTACTGGCATCATAAGGCACGCACTCCCTACCCGGAGGGCTATCGCACCGACTATTATCAGAATTGGCAGCTACCCAATGCCCAGGCAATAGCAACCTGGTACCAGACAGAGGAGGATCGTGGTGGTAGAGGACGCTGGATCGATAGCACCGAGCTCGACTATTCCAATTTTCAGCCGGGCGTTAACGCTCCCTGTCCCGGTGCCTATCAAGCGTGGGTAAAATATTACGAAGACCCGCCAGGAAGCGGTAACTGGCGGTGGGATTGGGGCGACGTTCACAGCCAGGTTATAGATGAGATGTGGGTACGGCGAAAGTCCGATGGTACGGTAGTACGCGTGGACATCAGGCTGATAGAAGGGAATTCTGGCGATCGAGTGACCAATACGGGAAGAGTGGAAAATATCATAGATTTTACTCCACTGGGTGACAGGTGGGGGGGTAATAGAAAAATCGCTGGCTGGGGAATCGACATCGTCAATGGCGCACCATATTGCAGAACAGATAGAATCCACTATGTTACTGTATCAGAAGGACCACCACCACGAATACAGGCGGGGCAGCGGGACATGTTCCCAAAAGCCTCCGATTCGAATAGGGCTCTGGTACAAAGACTGGTCGATTATTCGCGCAGTAACTCAGGCAAAAAGCCGGGTCTACAATTCTCGGGTGCTATGGTCAGGAAGACCGTTTTCGACACCGAGAGACCCGATGAGCGTCTGATCGCTGCCCAGGCGGTGGCACATAAGGACCTGGATATAAGGATCGACCTCAATAAGCCGTATCCTTTACCAGTCAAAGGGGCAAGGCTTGAATTTAGACTGCCGGAGGGCACTAGTCCGCCGAGGATGATGACTTACGCTGGGAAGGGCTTGTTCGGCACCTCGCTTTTCCCCAGCTTTGTACCCATATCTGGAAATGTGCCGCACCGCGACGTACGCTTTGTCAGGTTTGTTATCCCTAAAGGTGGTCTCACTCAGGACACTTATATTGAGCGCTTTGTTATCGATTATGACTGGGGACCTGACACCGATGCACCAAACTACGAACCTGAACAACTTCTCTACGAGGAAGCCGCCACTGAGCCAGCTAAAGGGACTCAATGTCCATCGGGCTGTACTTGTATGACCGTTGAGGAAGCCAAGAAACTTGGATATGACCTCTGTCAGAAGCAGTTGACTGAGTGCGGTAAGGACGCCAGCGGCAATATCCTGTACTGTTTCGGACAACCTGCTACAGCGGTTCCGCCACAATGTCCAGCGGGCTGTGTTTGTGTAAATAAAGTCGAGGCGGAAAAGCTGGGCTATATTCTGTGTAATCGTCAGATAATAGAGTGCGGAACTGATTCCAGCGGCATTCCAATGTATTGCTACGCAAAGGCTGTGACCCCAGAGACCAAGCCCGTGCCAGGCAAATTGATTATCGAGCCCGCTCAGGATAGGAACCCGGTGGGTAGCCAGCACACCTTTACCTTTACCTTATATGACACCAATGGCAAGCCGTTACCCTATGTGAGGATATACATCAGCCATACGGGTGCCAATACCTTGGCACCGATTGAGCTGGTTACCGATGCCAACGGCAGGACTAGCTACTCCTATACCGGGCGTAATGCCGGAACGGATTATATTATGGCTAAAGTAGATAACGTAGTGGCTCAAGCCACCAAGGAGTGGTACGCGCAACCTGTAGAAACGACGGTTAACCTGCCTGGCAGGATTGTAATCAGTCCACCCAGTGATAAGAATCCTGTGGGCACCACGCACACCTTGACCATCACAGTTTACAACACTGCTGACAAGCCGATGGTGAATTCGCGAGTGAGGATAACCCATTCCGGTGCCAATATATATTTGCCTGCTGAATTGACAACCGATGCTAATGGCACAGTCAGGTACTCATACACCGGTAATAAGGCTGGTCTGGATACTATTACGGTTTCCGTGGGCACAATCTCTGCCACGGCTACCAAAGAATGGTACACACAAGCTGCGCCGGTCACGCCGGCGAGGCTAATGCTGACACCAACAAACGCCTCCAATCCACCGGGCAAGATGCACACTGTTACCGCCACGGTGATAGGCAGTGATGGTAAACCGATGAGCGGTGTGGATGTGACCTTTTCGGTCACCGGTGTAAACAACTTTGCCCGCCATGCCACCACGGACGCAGCGGGCAGAGCCAGCATAAGCTACACTTCTAAGAAGGAGGGCAAGGACACCATAACCGCCACTGCTGGTGGACTGAAAGCCACAGCGACGAAATGGTGGGAGGTGATTAGATAGGGGTTTTGAACCGAAGAAGGAGGTGAGTCGAAAGTGAAGGGCTATTTATTCAAGACCGTTTTAAGTTTATCGTTCGTATTATCTGTTGTTGTTCCAAATCAGTTAAGTGGCATGGCAATAGATACCGGTAACAAATATATCCCGCAAACTCCTGCCGCTTATGTGGGGACAAAAGAGGTCAAGTCCACCGAAGCGGTATACATCGCCAATCGGGATTGTGATCCGCCGGGGAGCGAAACTAAGAACTTCAATTCTGGATCGGAAGGGAAGGTGCTTGTGGTTAGCACCGGCAGCGAGGAATTTGCCTGCACTAAGTGGACTTTAGTCCGTTTTTATCCTATCACTCTGCCATCGGATGCCAGCATAACCGGTGCCAAGATCAGACTCTACCAGCAATCAAGCACTGGTTTACCTATCAAAACGTTCTCGTTATTAGAGCCTGGCTTCAGTGAGGGCGGGGTCACGTGGAACACAAAGCCGCCAATGGGAGACCTGCAGAGTACCACTAACGTGCCTGTGGGTAGTGGCTGGCGGGAATTCAATATATCAGCATCGCTGGTCAGGAGCTGGGTACGCTCACCAAATACCAACCTGGGTCTTGCTCTCGTCCCCGGCACGACTCAGATTGGTTATAGTGCGCTATTTGCCAGCGATGAGGTGGCAGGTTATGAACCAAGGCTCGTCATCACTTATACCACTTCGGAGGGGGTACCACCGCCCCCGCCACCTCCACCGCCCCCACCCGAGGACACAACACCTTGCACTATCAGTTGTACTCTAAATCCGGACCCACCCCAGCGAGGACAACCCCTAACCATCACCTGTACCGCCAGAGATAACAAGGCTATGTCTTACCTGGCTATTTATAAAGGAAGCACACGGCTGGTCTACAGGGAAGCAACTCAAGAAAACCAGACTACGCTTACCGCAACTTATACAGCGTCGGGCAATGAAGTGGACATTCCAGGCATCGGCTTCATCATCCAAGCGGATGACCAGAGCCCGGCTGCTGCGGCACAGTCCCTGCAGGTCTACAGGCAAATAGCAGGGACGGGCACCAGACCGAGGATATCAGTGACCATCAGGACCGATATAGAGACGATTCCAGAAACACACCGACTGATAAAAGGCGGTGGTGAACGAGTGCACGCAACCGTCACCGTAACCGACCCGGACGGTCTCGACAGGGTAGAAGTACAAGTTCCAGGGCGAAGCCCTGTGGTGGAGACACCCGGTGGCGGAACGGCGCGGACAATGACCGTAAACTGGACTAACAGCGACCCCCGTATCACGGAGTTCTATGTTCAGGTGTATGCTACTGACAGAGAGAATAACCGGTCATCGCACCGTGAGACTGTGCATATAACACAGCCATACGAGACTTTTCCCGCGAGATATGCTCTTGGAATCGGTAACCCGGAAACCCCTGAGATAAGCTGGGACAGGATGAAAGAGGTATTTGGCGCTGACGAGTGCTCTTGGTCAGAAGCCACTCTTGGAATTGTCCAATTCGACAATCCGTGGGCTTCGTTGCTATATGACAACTTGTTCAAAACCATAGCCGCAAAGGGACACTGCTTTGGCATAAGCACCACGGCTCTGGAGTTTTACCACAGGAGGATATCTTCAGACACGCTGCAGAATTACAGGTACCCGATCAGCTACGACCAGGCCTATACTTGGCAATATGTACAGGACAGGCAGGGTGCCCAGTGTTCAGCCGAAATCGCCATTCCTTCAATTCAACAATATTTACAATATATACCCGGGCGCTCCCACCTCGAAAAGCTTGCACAGATAGAGAATGACCTCAGAAATGATAACTCGGGTATCATATCTATATTCAAAGGCATCGGAGGCAGCGTGTATAACATCCGGGGTCACGCTATTGTCCCGTGGATGGTAAGACACCTGCCTGATGGCACCACCAGAGTATATGTTTATGACTGCAATCGTGAGGGGGCCAAGAACAACCCAGACGCCGATTTCGCTAATTTTGACCACTTCCCCTATATCATTATGGACAGCAGCAGCTGGGGCTTCCGTATGGGCAATGAGATCTGGTCCGAAATGATGCTATATAATTCCTATGAGAATGCCCTCGGCGATGCGTCACAAGAACGGTATATCAGCCCGCCCATACACAATGTGACGGTCACCGACCACGATTTACCAAGTGATGTACGCTATGTGGTGGACATCCTATGGTGCCTGGTCGGCGGCGGTGCTGATGTCTATGTCGAGGACAGCGAGGGCAACATCACCGGTATATACCAGGGGAGGCTTCGCACCGATATACCGGGCTCAGCGCCACTGATAATAGCCATGGCTGCTGGCACATTCCCTGACCATGAAGTTTACGCGCTGCCCAATAACAGAGACCTGACCATTCATGTAGTTGGCAATGAACAGGGCAGCTACAACCTCGCGCTGATGGACGGTAGATCGCTCTACGCAGTGAGACAGAAAGCCATTTCTCAGGGTGTTGAGGACATAATGCGAATCGCACGCTTCGAGGGAGCGGTGGGAAACCGCATGGAACTCATATTAGGGGAAGCGGATGACGACTTTGAAGTGGATATCGGACATAGGTTCGCCCCGAGACCGGGCACGGCGATAAAGAGAGAGTCCATAGACCGGGTCTGGATTCTGGACAATATCTCAGCAGATGAAGGTGGTGAGCTTGGTGTTTATGTTGAGGAAGGCGGTGATAGCCTGATAGTAGAGAACACCGGCGAGGGGGATATAGAGTTCGATGTAACCGCCCGTAGCACCGAGTCCCTCGAATCTTTTGAACAAGGACAGGAGCCATCTTATATGCCAGAATCGACCGAGGAAAACATCACGATTGAGCCCGGGCGAGGAGTTACCCTTACACCGGAAAACTGGGCAACCACGGAGGAAAGAGGGCGCTTACATACACTGGGACATAAAGCCGGTAAAAGGGGCGCACTCCCGATTATCCCTGTGATTATTGGTGCCGTCGCGATTGCTGCTATTGCCGCAGTAACTATAGTGCTGCTCAAGAGAGGAACATTCAAAAAGGTGCCAAAAACACATAAGACCGGGTAAAAAGCAGACGGCGCCTTGACTCTATCCGGTGGCGGGCTATAAATATGGCTGTTGCCTTTACGAAGGCATTGAAGCAGTTGTGGTCTATACCAGCGTTTTGAACTGGATATAGCCTTGATGTGCCGCTCTGTAGTTTGACAATCCAGGTTCAATGGTCATAAACTTTGCCTTTGAAAAGGACTACCGCACGCTGATAGTTCTGTTCCAGGAGATGGGCTCTAAAAAGTCGTATGCCACTGGCTGACGATTGGGGAGACCGAATATGGGAGTAGACTGGGTCAATTTACTGGTCACCGCACCCCTGGATGGGGCGAGTTTAGAGCGGATTAAGAGGGTCAGCGATAGGATGAAGCTGACGGACGCTTCGGAGTTGCTCCGCGCCGAAAGCAAGGGGGACAGCAGCGCTGCCAAAGAATTGGATGCTCTTTTGGCTGAGGCAGAGGTGATATACGGCTTCAGGTTGCCTAAAGACCTGGTGCGCCGGGCTCCAAAGCTGAAGTGGGTGCAGGTGATGTCCGCCGGGGTGGACAGGTTTCTGGAGGATGAAGAACTGCGGAAGAGCAAAGTGGTGCTGACCAATGTCAGTGGCATCCACGGAGTGCCGATTGGTGAGTTCGTTCTAGGGCTGATGTTGATGTTTGCCAAGCAGGCACCGCTGTGTTTCCAGCTTAAACAGCAACGTCAGTGGGGGCGGTTTGTCCCCACGGTGTTGCGCTCCAAGACGGTGGGCATAGTGGGGCTGGGCAGCATTGGTCGAGAGGTCGCCCGGCTGGCTAAAGCTTTCCGTATGAGGGTGG
>Ga0209102_1000404_pt1 | contig 29251 bp, 25 predicted proteins | sample ConPoolayeHmetaG_FD_185483 | JGI IMG/M metagenome (GOLD analysis project Ga0209102, IMG submission 185483) | Hot spring microbial mat communities from California, USA to study Microbial Dark Matter (Phase II) - Cone Pool mat layer H metaG... ...
CAATGAAAAATTTAGCATTGATTTCAATCGCTCTTTTCTTAGTTTTCTCCTTCGGGATAGGTCAATCCATGGCTGCATGGCCTGAAAAGGCCATCACGATTTACTGCGGATGGGCTGCAGGGGGAACCTCTGATATAGCGAGCCGATCCCTTGCCTTAGAGATGGAAAAAAAGTTGGGGGTGAAAATTACGGTCACCAATATGTTGGGAGCCTTGGGTTCTATCGGTGCAACCCATGTGGTAAAATCTCCTGCGGATGGGTACAGTTGGTTTGGAGGAGCTGCGGTACATGGCACATGGCCTGTTCTGAAACATGCTCCTATAAGCTGGACGAATTTTTATGCCTTTCTGAGCAATACGACTCCCACAACCATCTATGTCAAAAACGATGCACCCTGGAAGACAATCGAAGAACTTCTTGAAGAGATCAAAGCAAAGCCTGGAAAACTCAAATATGGACATCCTGGGGCAGGGAGTAATGGTGAGATATTCGGAGATTTAGTCCTAAAAGAGGCTGGGCTAAAAGGAAAGGCCATCGTCATTCCTTATAAAGGAGGGAGAGAAGCGGGAAAATTCCTGCTTGCCGGGGATATCCAATTCGCCTCAGTGAGCATGGGGGATATAACCGATTATGCGGCTGCAAAGTTGATCAGACCCATTGCTAATCTTTATGACAAACCCATTACCTTTGAAGGAGTAAATTTCAGACCGATTACAGAGGTATTCCCGAAGCTTGTGACGAATATTCCTATCAATCCCTTTTTTGGACTCTACATTCACCGAGATACGCCAGAAGAGATCGTGGTTAAGATTGCCGATGCGTTCCTTTTTGCGATAGAACAGGATAGCTTTAAGAAGACCACGGTCAAAGAAAGGGCTATGTTCATTGATCCGCTTATAGGAGTGGAGAGCGATAAAATGATGTCAAAAATAGAGAGTGCTAGGAGCTGGCCACTTTTTGAGGGAGGAATCGCTCCGGTAGATCCTTCAACACTCGGAATCCCCAAAATAGAGGAGTGGAAATGGCCCCCTCATGAGAGGGCAAAAACAGTTCGACCATGGCCTGAAAAGGTCGAAAAAATGTTTAAAGAATATAAAGGGAAATAGGTCCTCTCCTGTTTCCTTATTTCACTTCCTCTATCTCTATAAAAGAGACATTCCATTTGCGGATAGATCTACAGAGTATAAGAGTGGATAAAAGGGCTCCGAGCGAGGTTAAAAATAAAAAGAATCAAGAATCAGCCGCTGGAGATTTTATAATTGGGCTAGTCCTTCTCGCCCTTTCAATCTTTATCACCTTCGAATCGATGAGAATGCCCCAAAAAGGAAGATGGGGCTTTTTCATGAGCCCTGGTTTTCTCCCTTTAATTCTTGGGTTGATACTCCTTGGACTCTCTATTTCTCTTATCATTCGTTCATTGGCTTCAAATGGACCTTCGGGGATTGTTTCATTATTTCGAAAGATAAAAGAAGGAGTCGAATCTCACCGATTTTTGATCATCGCTGGATGGACAGCTATTTATGTAATCCTTATAGGAACGATCCCATTCTTACTCATAAATTTCATCTACTTCTTCGGGATCTTTCTTTATTTGAAGGTAGGAAAACTATGGGAAATCCTCCTCCTCTCCGTTGGGGCTTCACTCCTTGTAGGATTCATCACCCCATGGATATTTGATATGCCCCTTCCATAGGGAATTGAATATGAACTGGGATTTCATATTGAAAGAATGGGGAATGATACCGAATATGGCTCTGGTCGTATTTTCTCCATCGATTATAGGGATGGAGCTGCTTGGGACCATGTTAGGGATATTTGTGGGAGTCACCCCTGGATTGACTGCGGTCATGGGTATGTCTTTGATGTTGGGTTTCGCCTTTCGCATTCCTATGGAGTGGGGACTTGCCCTTCTTATAGCGATCTATACCGGAGCCATATTCTCAGGAGGCATTACTGCTACGATGATGAACATTCCAGGGACCCCTGCTGCTGCAGCAACCTGTTTGGATGGTTTCCCTTTGGCAAAGATGGGAAGAGCGAGAGAAGCCATCGGTGCGGTGACCGTCGCCTCGGGGATCGGAGAGCTTCTTGGAGAACTTTTCACCCTTATCTCACTACCTTTCATATTTCTCATCGCCCTTAAATTTGGGGATTGGGAGGTTTTTCTGGCCTGCCTTGCCGGGGTATTGGTTTGTGGCTCATTAGCAGGGAAAGAAGTCATCAAGGGCTGGATTTCTGGGGTTTTAGGACTATTGATCGCAATGGTCGGGATGGAGGAGATCTGGGCCTATCCTCGTTTTGCGTATCACGAAGTCCTGATCAGGGGATTTAATTTTGTCCCTGCCCTTATAGGACTTTTTGGAATCTCGGAAGTCTTAGTGGTCCTAAAAGAGAAAGTCCCTTACCAGTTGGCAGGGAAACCTGGAAGAGCCATTATTCCATTCGGAATCCTCAAAAAAAATGTGAAAAACATTATCCGCTCAGCTTTTATAGGCATTGGGATCGGATGTATTCCAGGGATTGGAGAATCGGCCTCTTGTTGGGTCTCTTATGATTTTGCTTACCGTGCCTCTAAGAAAAAAGAGGAATTTGGAAAAGGGAGTTTTGAAGGAGTCATTGCTGCTGAAGTGGCTAATAATGCTACCTCCGGAGGGGCTTTAATTCCCACCCTCGTATTGGGAATTCCAGGAAGTGGACCTACGGCCATTCTCCTTGCTGCGCTCTTTATCTATGGAATAAGGCCAGGTCCTATGCTCATGATAGAAAGACCCGGATTTGTTACCTTCATTGTCCTCCTATTCTGGTTATCTGCCATTATGATTATATTGGCAGGCTTGATGCTTTCAAGCTATGTAATTCGATTGTTATCGATTCGCAGAGAGATTATCCTTCCCATTGCCACAGCCATGTCTATTCTTGGAGCCTGGGGTTCTGGGTTTACCCATTTTGACGTGATCAGTGCTTTCGCCTTTGGATTAGTGGGATATATCATGAAGGTAAAGGGAATCCCTGTGGCCCCTATGGTGTTGGGAATCCTTATAGGAAATATAGCCGATACCTCTTTGAGAAGAGCCTTGCTCACCTATATGAATGACCCCCTGGCTATGTTGGCACGACCTATCGGTATAGGATTAATGGTTCTTCTCTTTTTAATGCTGTTTTTCAGCTTTAAAAAGAAGAGGGGATTCGGAATGAGTTAATTTCTATTAAAAAGAGGAAAAAAATGGACTTTCAACCTAAAGGAATCATTCCTGCTATGGTTACGCCAATCACCAGAGAGGGAAAACTTAATGAATCGGCTCTTCGGAAGCTGACAAACTATCTTATTGAAGGGGGAGTTCATGGTCTCTTTCCCGTAGGAAGTCAGGGGGAATTCTACGCCCTGACTTTTGAAGAAAAGAAAAAGGTGGTCGAGATGGTCATCGATGAAACCAATGGACGGGTGCCGGTGTATGTAGGGACAGGAGCGGTGACCACACGGGAGGCCATTGCTTTGACTCAAATGGCGGAATCGGCTGGAGCCAGTGCCGTCTCTGTCATCACTCCTTATTTTATCAGACCCAATGAGGAAGAGTTAATGGGGTATTACACCTCCATTGCCAAATCCACTCGACTTCCCGTTCTTCTTTATAACAATCCGGCTCGAACGGGGATTAATCTGTCCGCTGATTTTGTGGTCCGAGCTTCGCAAATCGAGAACATTGTGGGGATTAAGGATTCTTCGGGGGATCTCACGCTTACCGCCGAATATATCCGAAGAACCGGAGAAAGATTTTCTGTCCTTGCAGGCCGAGATACATTGATCTATGGCACACTCTGCTATGGGGGAAAAGGAGCCATTGCAGCTACGGCCAATGTAGCCCCCAAATTGATTGTCGAGATTTACGAGGCCTTTATGGCAGGAGATCATCCCAGGGCCCTTAAGGCCCAATTTCGATTGGCTCCTCTTCGATTGGCCTTTGATTTAGGAACCTTTCCTGTGGTGATCAAGGAAGCCCTCAATCTCATCGGGATTGAAGCAGGGGTTGGAATTGCTCCAATTGGAGGAATCAGCCCCAAAGCTAAAGAAGAGTTGAAAGAAATATTAAAAAATATGGGACTCTTAACTTAATCCAACCTCTAATCCACAATTCCGGCAAGACGTTTAGCGCATCTCTTCTTATATTCGAGATCCGATTCCCTGAAAATGGTGAGGCGATGGGCAGCCGGAGAGCCACCCCCATGAATATCTGAGATCGTATCTGCACTCTCCATAGCCATCTTTTCAATCAATCGTAACATTCGAATTCGATTCTCCACGGGAACTCCTTTGGCACCCTTTAGATATTTCTTCAAAAGCTCTCCTATCTCAGGATTCTCAAAATCCCTGTCGGAGGGAAGATCGGCCACAAATCCTCCGGCAATATCAATCATCAGACGAGTCGCCTCGGCCATCTCCTTCCCCTCGTGGATTTTGGAGGCATTGGCTAAAATGGGGTTTATGAAATAGGTCCCCGAAGGCTCCTTCTTTCCTTCATAGGAGGCTGCAAGACTACATCCATAGAGGGTTTCAGCCCTATGGATCATATCGATGACTTTCTCCTTATGATGGCTCACCTTTGTCGTCCCATTATATTCCATCATCATCAAGGCTGCGCCGGTCATCGCATCGATCTTACCGGCTTTACACCCTCCATGGGATTGCCGATGAAAGGCTGAAAAACGGCTTACCAATTCGGCTGCGAATTCCACCTCTTTATACATGAAGACACGCTCCCAGGGGACAAACACCTCGTCAAAAATAAGAGTAGGACAATATTTACTGTATCGAATATTGCCACAATCCACGCCTTCGATTTCCCGAGTATCCATCGAATTTCTTCCAACGACGTGAATAAGTCCTTTGGTATCGGAGGGAATCGCAAAGGCTAATGCATACTCCTCATCCCCTTTCTGCATGGCTCGAGTGGGAAGAACAATAATTTCATGTGAACTTATAGAACCTGTTTGATGAACCTTCGCCCCTCTTACAATGATTCCCCCCTTGGTCTCCTCCACCACCCGAAGGTACATATCTTTATCCGGTTGTTCATGAGGCCCGAGACTCCGATCACCCTTCACGTCCGTCACACTCGCATTGGCGGTAAGATCGTTCTTCTGCATGTATTTCAAGAACTCCATGAAACGATCGTAATAATGGGTTCCATATTTTTTATCGATATCATAAGTGACGATCGAGAGGGCACAGAGACAGTCCAAACCTGTACATCTTTGATGGCAAGTTCCTACGTAGGCTCCTAAAATACGATTGATCTTTACCCTTGCAACCAAATCTTCGATGGATTGGGGGGGTAAAGTGAAACGATTGATAGGTTCTCCTATAAAAGGTGATATCGTCGTCATCAATTCTCTGTATTCCTCTTTATTGGCTAATTCATAGGTTGCCCCTGTTGCATTTATCCCTGCTCGAATCCGTGGATGATCGACTGGATTCTCAATCTTTTCTCCAAACATATAAACGGTTGGCCTCATCATCCTTAGACTGGCTATATATTGATCATATGTTTTGATTCCCATCTTTTCCTCCCTTTTGAATAAAAGAGTCCTGAATTTACCTCTTTTTCCTCAAAAAATTTCGAATTCCACCTCTCCCTTTGATCCCTAAGCAAACTCAAATCCTTTCCGAAAAGCATTTAAATTCATTTCGATAGCCTTTCTGGGAACATTCATTTCGATGGCTTTCTCCATGGCTTGAACTGAGAGAATGCCTGTTTTTTTAATTAAAGCTCCCAGGACAATAAGATTGGCCACCACCAGATTCCCCATCTCCTTATCGGCAATGCTTGTCGCAGGGATCGGAAGGATCTCATAGTCTCCTGGTTTTGCTCCCTTTACGAGATCAGAGTCGATGACCAACAACCCTCCGGGTTTAATTCGATCGATATATTTTAAGAGGGCATCTTCCGAAAAAACGATCAAGATATCGGGTCTCCGGACCTGAGGGTCCAAGATGGGTTCCTCAGAGATAATGACTTCTGCCCTGGTAGACCCTCCCCTCAATTCTGAACTATAGGATTGGGTTTGAACCGCCTTTTTATTCTCAAAAAGGGTGGCCGCTGCACCTAAAAGAACAGCTGAAAGAACGACCCCTTGACCCCCTACCCCTCCAATTAAAATCTCCATTCGACTCATCCCTTTTCTCCTGAAGCCCTCTCCTTCATCTTTTTTATCTCTTCTACCATCTCTGGTTTCTCCACATCGACCAGCTCCCCTACTACAATTTTATCCTTCAATTCTTCCTCTGAAAGCGTTTTGGCCTCCTGGACGGAAATAGACCTCTTTTTATAATCCTCGAGCATCTGGATGGCACTTCCTACTCCTGTCTTTCTTCCAAATTGAATAGGACACTGGGAAAAGACTTCAATAAAGGCAAACCCCTTTTTCTGGATGGCCTTTTTAATGGAATTCGTTAACTGTCTTGGGTGGGCAGTGGTCCAGCAGGCCACAAAAGAGGCTCCCGCTGCCTTAACCAACTGAGAGATATTAAACGTATTTTCAACCGTGCCATAGGGAGTCGTGGTGGTCTGAATCCCCATGGGAGTGGTCGGTGCTGCCTGTCCTCCGGTCATCCCATAAATTCCATTATTGACGCAGATGACGACCATCTCTATATTTCTTCGGGCATTATGAATTAAATGGTTTCCTCCAATCGCCACGAGGTCCCCATCTCCACTGATGACCATAACCTTCTTCTCTGGGAGTCCCATTTTGATACCAAAGGCAAAAGCAATGGGCCTTCCATGGGTGGTGTGCAATACATCCGCATAAAAAAGAGGGCTGGGAATCCATGCCGCACATCCAATCCCAGAGACAAAGATAAAATCATCAAGATCCATCCCTAATCCATCGATGGCTCTTAAAATGGCCTGGGCGATCATTCCATCGCCACAACCGGGGCAAAAAGTGGTATGAACTACTGTTGGTCTTTTAAATCGATGAAGAGGATGGACCAATTCATTCATTTTACCATCTCCCGAATCGTCGTTAAAATCTCTTCTGGGTCATGAAGTTGGCCAATCATTTTGGGAGGAATAAAAGAGACCTCCGAAAATCGAGCCGCTTCTGCTTTAATATAAGGATAGATCTGGCCTAAATTATTCTCCAACACGATCACCCATCTGGCCTGTCGGGCCATTCTTTCGATCTCTTCCTTCGGAAAAGGCCAAACCGTAATCAAGCGAAGGGTCCCAACCGGAAGCCCCTCTTTTCTCGCTCTTAGGGCAGCTTCCTTGGCCGCTCGAGCGACGGCTCCATAAGAGACAAGGACGATCTCTGCCCCCTCATAATCTTTCTCCACAATGATGATCTCTTCCTTGTGCTTTAGGATCTTATGGCTAAGTTTCTTGACAAAATGATCCAAAGCTGAAATGTCAATGAGATTTCGTCTTCCATACTCATCGTGACAAGAACTCGTCACATGGGCCTTAAATCCTTTGCCAAAAATAGGCATTGGAGCCACATCTTCGTCAAGAAACCCTTTGATCTCTAATGGAGGGATCCCTTCTGGAGGAATTTTTCGATATTCCGTTTTAATCTTTCCTGCCTCAGGAATGACCACCTCTTCCCTCATATGTCCTACAAAAGCATCTGAAAGAATAAAGACCGGGGTCCGGTATCTTTCGGCATCATTAAAGGCGATAATGGTGTGCTCAAACATCTCCTGGGGAGAAGATGGACAAAGAGCGATAATCTCATAATCCCCATGAGAACCTCTTCGGGCCTGGACCATATCTCCCTGGATTCCGACAGTTGGCATCCCAGTGGTAGGAGCCCCTCGTTGAACATTGACAATCACACAGGGGGTCTCGACACCGATCGCAAAACCAATATTTTCTAACATCAAGCTAATCCCTGGACCAGACGTCACGGTCATCGATTTCCTTCCAGTCCAGGAGGCCCCGATCACCGCCGCAATGGCACTAATCTCATCTTCCATCTGAAAAAAGGCTCCTCCCACTTGGGGGAGTCTTTCGGCTAATCGATTCGCAATTTCGGTAGCAGGAGTGATTGGATAGCCTGCGGCAAACTCACATCCGGCTGCAATCGCCCCTTCAGCACAGGCCACATTCCCCATCATAAAATATCTTCCCGTGAGAACTCGTTTCCCACTCATCTTGGACCTCTCCTTTTTCTTTTATCCCCTGAGATCACGATGGCCATATCGGGGCAGAAAATCATACAATTCTCACACTGGGTGCATTGATCTGCCTTCACAATCAAGGGAGGATGATATCCCTTGGAGTTGAATGATTCGGAGGACTTAAATACCTCTTTTGGACAGACATAAAGACAGATCCCACATTCATCTACTCCTTTACAGAGTTCTTCATAGATTCTTATCGGAATCAATTTTTCCCCTCTCTTTTTGGAATTTAGGTCGATTGACAGGATGAATTGGAATCTTCCCTTCCAACACCCGAAGGACATCTTCAGCCACTAAACTCATCCTCCTCAAGGCCTCATCCGTATGGGCCGCCATGTGAGGAGTCCCAATAAAATTATCTAATTCAAATAGAGGATTATCCTTTGGAGTAGGTTCGACCTCATACACATCTGATCCTGCCCCAGCAATCCTTCCTTCTCTCAAGACCTTATAAAGAGCCTTCTCATCCCAGATGGGACCTCTCGCCAGATTGATAATGTAGGCCGTCGGCTTCATTTTTAGAAATTCTTCTTCTTTAATGAGGCCTCTGGTTTCAGGGAGCATGGGAAGATTGATGGAGATGAAGTCCGATCTGGCCAGAAGTTCCTCGAGCCCCACTTTCTCAGCTTCGATCTCCTTCTCAACCTCCTCATATCGAATCACATCATAGTAGAGGACTTTCATATCAAAACCTTGATAGCCTATCCGCCCGATCGCCTTCCCGATGCGACCGAAACCTAAAATCCCCAGGGTCTTTCCATGGAGCTCATTCCCAATGTATTCATACCGTGCCTCCCATCTCCCTTCCCTTAAGGCGATATCAGCTTTCTTCAGTTTTTTTGAAAGGATCAGGGCTAGTCCAAAGAAGTGTTCTGCAACCGAGAGATCGTTTGCCTCTGGGGTATTGACGACCCATATCCCTTTCTCCGTCGCTGCCTCGAGGTCAATATTTTCAACCCCTACCCCATGCCTTCCAATGACTTTCAATTTCGGAGCATGATCCATGACCCTTCGTGTCACCCTTCCGTTAGCCCGAACGACGATCCCATCCACCTCCTTTACATCCTTAAGGATAGCCTCTTCTTCGAAAGACCTGGCAAATAATAATTCTCCTTTCTCCCTTAAGAGAGACTTCCCGATCTCATGGATATCCTCGTAGAGTAAGAATTTAAATTTTTTCCTTTCCATAGAATTTAGGCCTCTCCCATCCCTTTCAATTGGCTCAAATAGCTCTTCTTTGAATAGGTAAGATGTCTAACGATCAAATTTTCAAATCTTTTTAAGTCTCTCTTTTCGAGGGCCTTTACCATCTCTCGGTGTTCAGAAATGGATTGCTCAATTCGATGGGGAAGGGACCAGGCATTGAATCGAACGATATGGGCTTTCGTTCTAAGAAAATCGATGAGTTCGCAAAGATAACTATTTCGACAAGCCTTGAAGATCATCTGATGGAATTGGGAATCTTTCTCAATCATCTGATGGGTTTTTTGTCGAAGATGTTTCTCCACCTCTTTAGAAAATTGTTTCAATTCTCTCACTTCATGAGGAGTGATATTTTTGATCACGAGTTGCGCTGCAATTTTTTCGAGTTTAATTCGAATGAAATAGATCTCTTCAATTTCCTCAACCGTTAAGTCGGCAACGACCACCCCTCGATAGGGAATGGCCCTGACCAATCCCTTGGCCTCCAATCTTTTGAATGCCTCTCGGATCACAGTCCGGCTGACCCCAAATCGAGAAATGAGATCCATCTCAATTAAACGCTCTCTGGGTTTAAAATACCCAGAGAGAATATCCCTCTCTATCTCTTCAGAAACTCGGATTGAATTAATACTTGACATGAGGATTCTATTTTGATAAATTAGATACAATTTTGTATACCATTTTAAGAGTGGAGTTGTCAATCCCTTTTTCTTAAGAGGAGGCCTCTGAATGCACCCCTTAAAATCTCTCTTTGAACCGTTTTCTCTCGGGACGATGCAGTTGAGGAATCGAATTGTCATGCCTCCTATGGCGACCCATTTTGCAGGAGAGGATGGTTCGGTCAACGATCGACATATGGCTTACTATCTAAGGAGAGTTAAAGGAGGGGTGGGATATATCACGTTTGAACATACCGGAATTTTAAAACAGGGCCGAGCCTCTCTCAATATGGCTCTCCTTGATAGGGATCAAAACATCCCCTCCTTTCGAAGATTGGTCGAAAAGGTTCATCAGGAAGGAGGAAAGATTGTAATTCAAATCAACCATGCGGGTCGACAAACTTCCTCTTCCTTTACAGGCTCTCCAATCGTCGCCCCATCGGCTATCCCTTGCCCTGTAAGAAAGGAAATGCCCCTTGAACTGTCCCTGGAAGAGATTCAAAAGATTATAAAGGCCTTTGGAGAGGCAGCCAGAAGGGTCAGGGAAACGGGAGCAGATGGCGTTGAAATCCATATGGCCCATGGTTATCTCATCAACCAGTTTCTCTCTCCCTTTTCAAACCATAGAACAGATGAGTATGGGGGGGACCCTGAACGGCGGATGCGGATGGCCGTCGAAGTCCTGAGAGCCGTTCGAAATCAAGTGGGACCAGATTTCACTATTGTATGCCGACTTAGCGCAGATGAATATGTGGAAGGAGGCCTCACCTTAGAGGAAACGAAAGAAATTGCGAAAGTCCTCGAACGAAACGGGGCAGATGGTCTTCATATTTCAGCCTGTGTGGCTGCCTCAGGATACCTCAACCATCCTCCCTATTATGCAGACGAAGGGGTCTTTGTTCATCTGGCCCAAGGGATCAAATCGGTCGTTTCTATTCCTGTGATTACCGTAGGGAGAATTCGAACACCAGAGTTAGCCAATAAAATATTAGAGGAGAAGAAAGCGGATCTTGTCTCCATGGGAAGGGCATTGATCGCTGATCCAGATCTACCTTTAAAAGCCTCCCAAGGAAAAACCGAAGAGATTATTCCTTGTATCTCTTGCAATCGCTGCATCAAAAGTATCCGAACAGGGGCATTGCAGTGCGCGGTGAATCCGGAAACCGGCCGAGAGCAAACATTGATTCCTCTTAGGACAGATCAACCCAAGAAAGTATGGATTGTTGGAGGAGGACCCGGAGGGATGAAGGCCGCTCAAATTTCGGCCCTCAGGGGCCATCAAGTGACCCTTTTTGAAAAGGAAAAGGAGTTAGGGGGTCGTTTTTTACTGGCCGCCATTCCTCCCAAAAAAGAGGTCTTAAAAGAGTTTACAACCTATCTCATTAACCAGCTCAAAAAACTTCCCATCACGATTCATCTGAATCAAAATTTCGATCCGAATTTATTAAAAAAAGAAAACCCTGATGTCCTTATTCTGGCAACCGGAGCAAAACCCCTTCTTCCCCCCATCGATGGAATTAATGAAATCCCGTCCCTTTCTGTCGAAGAGGCCCTTTCTCATCCTGATAAGGTTGGCCAGAGGGTGTTAATTGTCGGAGGGGGTGGGATTGGGAGTGAATTGGCCGATTTTCTTTCGGAAATAGGGAAAGAGGTGACTTTGGTTGAAATGAGAGAGGGAATAGCTCTCGATCTGGTAACTCACCTCCAACATTTTTTAAATCAGAGACTAAGGAGAAAAGGGGTTACCATTCTCACTTCTACGAAGGCGATTCGATTTGAAAAAGATGGATTATGGGTGGAAGATTCTCAAGGGCAAAAAAAGCTTGAAGGTTATGATTCTACAGTAATAGCCCTTGGATCCATTCCCAATAATGAACTCTTTGAGGAATTAAAAGGGAAAGTCCCAGAGATTTATGTGGTGGGAGATGCCTCCCAACCAAGGGAGGTCATGGAAGCGTTACTGGAAGGGGAAGAAACGGCTTTAAAAATTTAAAAAGGATTCTGTCTGCTTAGAAATCAAAAGAAAGGGGGTGAAAAAATTAAACAGGGGTTAGTTTTTTGGAGAAAAATTGGAAAATGAGAAAGAAAGGAGGGTAAAATCATGGTAGAAAAAAGAGGATGGTTGGTTATAGCAATAATTTTTTTATTCATCTTCTCTCTTCCATGGATCGTCATGGCTGCTGAAAAAAAGGTTGTGCGAATCTGGCATACTGAAACTGAACCTCAAACCGTGGCTGCATTCCAGCAGATCATCAATGATTATGAAAAATTAAACCCCGACGTGACCATCAAGCAGGAAGCCCTCGCTTGGGGAGATTTGGAGGCAAAATTGACAGCGGCCCTGGCCGCTGGAGCCCCTCCAGAAGCAAGCCATGGCCAGGCTGTCACCTGTGCTTCTTTCTATGCCAAAGGGTTACTCCGGGATCAGGAAGATATTGCTGAATCCATTGGAAAGGAGAATATCTGGGAGGCTGTCCGTAGACAATGCTTCCACGATGGAAAGTATTACGGGATTCCCCATTCTGCAGCCACGTCCCTCTTAATTTATCGAAAAGATATCTTCAAGGCAAAGGGATTAAAGCCTCCAGAGACATGGGATGATTTTATTAAAATGGCCCAGGCGATGATGGAACGAGATAAAGATGGTCGAGTGACCCGGTATGGTCTTTCCCTTCCAGGAGTAGGGTTATTCATTAATATACTGGTGGGTGAACTCACCAAGGCAAATGGGGGAAGACTTTTTGATAAGAAAACAGGACGCCCTACCTTTACCTCTAAAGAGGTCATTGAAGTTTTGGAGTTTTATAAAAAACTCAATGATACCGTTCTTCCTCCTGGATGGTTGGGTCATGGATATTTGGATACGTTTGCTAACCTGGCCACAGGGAAGGCCGCTATCCTCTATCAAGGCTATGGTCGAGGAGCAGGGTATATTGAAAAATATGCTCCGAAAGAGATGGCCAATCCTGATCACTTCGGAGTTCTGGTGAAACCTCGTGGACCGTCAGGAAAAGAGACTGCGGCCCAAATTGATGCAGAACCCTGGATGATCTTCAAGAATTCAAAGTATCCTGAAGAGGCAGCTAAATTTCTCAAATTCTTCTTCAAAGAGGAAAATTACATTAAATATCTCCATACCGTTCCAATCCATCTGTTACCTACCCTTAAGTCCGTTCGAAATAATCCGGCCTATTGGGCTAATGATATGGTTAAAAAATGGAAGGAATGGCTGGATATGCAGTATCGATACTTCGAAAAGGACCAGGCAAAACCTACTTTAATCATTGAGTGGGATGATCTCAAGTTGCCCTTTGGCCTGGAGATCCTTGGATCAGGGATTATTCCTGATATGGTGACGGACGTCGTTCGTGGGATGCCTCCAGCACAGGCCGCGGCAAAGGGACAAGCCAGGGCCGAGGAACTGATTACAAAACTTGGCTATAAGCGATGGTAAATCCTTATCGTATCACGGGCTGGATTTAGGCCTCGAAAGGCCTTAATCCAGCCACTCCCTTTTTAGGATGAAAGAAATTTCTGTTCAGAAATTTGAATTGGCTTCTATTCGAGTCTTAAACTCTATATCGAATTCCATTAAACGCCGAGGGTTGGATTCATTGACAAAAGGGATCCGTCGGGAACACCTTATAGGATATGTTACAATCTTACCCGCTTTTGCTCTTATTCTGGGATTGATCCTCTATCCTGTAGCCTATTCCATCTGGCTTAGCCTTCTCGAGAAACACTCTTTTTTTCCCCAGGAACGCTTTGTCGGTCTGGAAAACTATTTCTATCTCTGGAAAGACCCAGAATTTTGGTCAAGTCTCAAACTCGGGGTTATCTATTCAGGATGGACCATCCTATTTCAAATTATTCTGGGTGTCGCAGCGGCCCTTATTTTAAACGAAACTTTCATTGGAAGGGGTCTCGTTCGTGCTATCGTCCTTTTCCCATATATGGTTCCAACCATTGTGGCCGTGATTTTATGGAAGTGGCTCCTGAATGATACCTATGGAGTGGTTAATTATTGGCTCCTTGCACTGGGTGTAGTAAAAGATCCTATCTGCTGGCTTGGTGCAGATCACATCATGCTCTCCTTAATCATCATGAGCATATGGCAATTCTTCCCCTTTGTGTTACTGAGTATATTAGCCCGACTTCAAACCATTCCTCCCGAGCTTTATGAAGCCGCAAAGGTTGATGGCGCTTCTGCCATCCGCCGTTTTATCCATATCACCCTCCCTCAGATTCGGGGGATATTATTTGTGGTCATTCTCCTTCGAAGCATCTGGATGTTTACTAAATTTGATACGGTCTGGCTTATGGGAGAAGGGGCCGGAGCAGGACGTTTTATTCGCACGTTACCAGTATATGCCTACATGCGAACATTGACTTATTATCAGGCAGGCTTGGGGGCCGCCCTTGCCGTGATCATGTTTGCTATTTTAGTGGTTTGCACCATTCTCTATTTTGGACTATTTCGAGAGGAGGCGGACATCGGGTGAACCGTTTTAAAATTCAAAAATTTTCAAACAGACTCTTTTTATACGGAGCAGCACTCCTTCTTGCTCTTCAAGCCTCCTTTCCTTTCTTCTGGATGGCCTCCACCTCGTTCAAACCCCCATCAGAGGTATTCGCTCAACCTCCCTCGTTTATTCCTCATCAAGTCACCTGGGACAATTTCAAACGTCTTTTTACCTCCACCCACTTTCTTATCTATTTTCGGAATAGTATTCTTGTCTCTGGATGTACCGTGCTCCTCACCATGATGGTGAGCGCCATAGGAGCCTATAGTCTTACCCGTTACCAATACCCTGGAAGAGAAAAGATAGCCGGGCTTATTCTATGTACCTATATGTTTGCTCCTATCATGATTGTCATTCCCTTCTTTATTTTAGCCAAGAAGATTGGAATTGAGAATACCCATTTTGCCCTGGTTTTAGCCTTCACCTCATTCTGTCTTCCCTTTACTCTCTGGTTGATGAGAGCTTTTTTCAAAACCATTCCTATTCAGTTAGAAGAAGCAGCCTTAGTGGACGGTGCAGATCGGATTCGTGCGGTCATTCACGTGGTTCTTCCCTTGGCTCTCCCTGGAATCATTGCCACTTCTATCTTTACATTTATTCTGGCATGGAATGACTATATCTTCACTCGAATTCTTATTACTTCGGATGAATTGAAAACATTACCTGTTGGGGTTCAAGACCTTTTTCATTCCGCCCTCATTGATTGGGGGTTGATTATGTCTGCTGGGATGATGATTACCATTCCAGCTTTACTCTTCTTTGTGACTATTCAACGATATTTGATTCGTGGCTGGGGGGCTGGAGCAGTGAAAGGATAATAGAAAGGGGGATCTTCTTATGCGATTTAAAGACAAAACCGCTTTAATTACAGGAGGAGGAAGGGGAATTGGGCTCACCACAGCGCTCTTAATGCTGGAAGAAGGGGGGAAGGTGGGCATCGTTGAAGTGAATGAGGCTCACAGGCAACACGCCATTGAAACGGCCCAGTCGAAAGGTTACTCTTTGAAAGTTTATCCAGGGGATGTTTCAAAAAAGGATCAGGTCGAAAACTTTATGGAAGCCTTCGTAAAAGATTTCGGGAGAATAGATATCCTGGTAAATAATGCAGGGATTGTGATTTCAAGGCCTTTTATGGAGAAAACCGTAGAGGACTGGATCAAAACCTTAGAGGTAAATTTGATTGGGGTATTTCTTTGCTCCCAGGCAGCAGCGAAGTATATGCAGAAACAAAAATCGGGCAAGATTATTAATATCTCGTCCATTCGAGGAATCGATCATTGTGGTCGAGAGGCAATCATGGATTACAGCGCTTCCAAGGCTGCTGTCATTAATTTAACGAAGACAATGGCTAAAGAATTAGCTCCCTATATCAATGTGAATACAGTGGCCCCAGGCCATACATTAACGGAAATGACCCAGCCTCTTCCAGAAGAAGTAAAGAGGGCAATGATCGAAGGCTCTTACCTCAAGAGGATGGCACAACCTGAGGATATCGCCAAGGCCATCTTATTTCTTGCTTCGGATGATGCTAACTTTATTACTGGCCAGGTTCTACTGGTGGATGGGGGATTCAGTCTTAAGTAAAGGAAAATAGAATTATGGCAAAGGTAATTCTGGAGAATATTTCTAAGAATTTTGGAACCGTTCAGGCATTAAAGGATTTCAATCTTGAAGTGGAGGACAAAGAATTTGCGATTCTGGTAGGCCCCTCGGGGTGTGGGAAATCGACGGCCCTTCGAATCATTGCAGGTCTCGAAGAACCGAGCACCGGAAAGATCTATATTGGAGATCGGTTAGTCAACGACCTTCCTCCCAAGGATAGAGACATCGCCATGGTTTTCCAGGAATATGCTCTCTATCCCCATATGACGGTCTATAAGAACATGGCCTTCGGCTTGAAATTAAGAAAGTTTCCCAAGGAGGAAATTGATCGGAGAGTCAAAGAGGCTGCAGAAATCCTTGGAATTCAAGAGCTGCTGGATCGGAAACCCAGGCAGCTCTCTGGAGGTCAACGTCAACGGGTTGCGGTAGGGAGAGCGATTGTCCGAAAACCTGCAGTCTTCCTCTTTGATGAACCCCTCTCCAACCTCGATGCCAAACTTCGGGTTCAGATGAGGATGGAGCTCTCAAAACTCCATGATCGCCTCCAGACCACCATTATCTATGTGACCCATGATCAAGTGGAGGCGATGACGATGGGAACAAAGATCGTGGTCATGAAGGATGGGGTCATTCAGCAGATTGGTTCTCCTCTGGAAGTCTATCATTACCCTGTCAATCTATTTGTCGCTGGTTTTATTGGGAGTCCGGTTATGAATTTCATTTCCTGTCGAATCTTAAACGAAGGGAATCAACTCGTTCTTGACGCTGAGGATTTTAGACTTCGGATCCCGGAGAAGAGGGCTCCCTATTATCAATCCCTGATTGGAAAGGAAGTAATCTTTGGAATTCGTCCCAATGATATTTATGATCGTCATTATGCTTCTGAAAATATTAAAGGGCATACCATTCGAGCAACAGTGGATGTCATTGAACCCTTAGGTTCTGAGACTCATCTTAATGTGACTATTGGGAGGCACAGTTTAGTAGCCGTCGTTGGGACCCAAACCCATGTCAGACTGCACGAGGAAATCGAACTTGCTCTTGATCTTAATAAAATGCATCTCTTCGAAAAGAATCCTCCTCATCTCAGAATCAAAACAGAATCCTAAATGAACAACTTTTTAGATTCCACATTCCTCTTCAATAGCGAAAGGAGTCTTTATGCCATACGGATATCATAAAAAAATATTAAGAGTCGATTTAACCAAGGAATCCATAGGGGTGGAAGAGCCTGACGAAAAAGAATATTTTCGATATCTGGGTGGAGGAACCCTCGCTCTCTATTACCTCTTAAGAGAACTCCCTCCAAAATCAGACCCATTAGGGGCTGAAAATCTCTTAATTTTTGCAGGATCGGTCATTTCCGGAACACCTGCGGCTGGAATAAGCAGGTTTTCGGTAGCAGCAAAATCTCCTCTGACAGGAGGCTTTGGAGAATCAGAGGCCGGGGGGTGGTGGATTCCAGAATTAAAATCTTCGGGATTTGACGCCATCGTGATTAAAGGAAAAGCACCTCGTCCTGTCTATCTCTGGATTCACAATGAGGAAGCTCAGTTAAGAGAGGCTCAACACCTTTGGGGAAAATTTACAAAAGAGGCCCAAGAAGAGATTCGGAAAGAGCTCGGAGATAACCGAGTTCGTGTGGCTCTCATTGGCCCCGGTGGGGAGAAGAAGGTCAGGTTTTCATGTATTCTAAACGAACTTAAACATGCCAATGGAAGAACAGGTTTAGGGGCTGTCATGGGGTCGAAAAACCTCAAGGCGATTGCTGTCAAAGGGGAAAAGAAAACCGAGGTCGCAAATGAGAGTGAAGTGAAGAGGTTAATCAAATGGTTGAAGGATAATTATGAAGAACCCTATTTCAGCATTGGGAATCTCGGAACCTCACGAGTGACAGGATTATTAAGTGAGCAGGGAATTCTACCCACGTTCAACTTCAGGGAGGGTTCATTTAAAGGGGCAGAGGCCATCAGCGGTGAGACCATGTCCAAAACCATTCTTGTCCGACGGGGAACCTGTTATGGGTGTTTTGTTCGATGTAAAAGAGAAGTTCAGGTAAAAGAACCTTTTCCTGTAGATCCGATCTATGGAGGTCCAGAATACGAAACTATTGCTGCCTTTGGTTCCATGTGCGGGATTGACGACCTCAAAGCCATCTCTTGGGCTAATCAACTCTGTAATGCCTATGGACTGGACACCATCTCTACAGGAACGATGATCTCTTTCGCGATGGAGTGTTACGAGAATGGAATTCTTAAGAAAGGGGATGTGGAAGGTCTTGAATTAAGGTTTGGAAATGTAGAGGCTATGATCAAAATGGTGGAGATGATAGGAAAGCGGGAAGGAATAGGATATCTTCTTGGAGAAGGAATTCGACCTGCTGTGGAAAAGTTGGGAAAAGAGGCGGAACCTTTTGCTCTCCATGTGAAAGGGATGACTCTTCCCCTTCACGAACCCAGAGGAAAAGTTGGAGTGGGTCTTGGCTATGCTGTTTCTCCAACCGGGCCAGACCATATGGAGTTTCCTCACGATCCTTTTTGGGCCACAGAAGCAGGAATCTCACTCTTAAGGCCTTTAGGAATCTTAGAACCTGTTGATGTGTTTGATTTAGGACCAAAGAAGGTCAGGCTCTTTATCTACCTCCAGCAATACTGGGATCTTCTTAATTCATTAGGAGTTTGTATGTTTACAGCCAAACCCTTTGGACCCCAGACATTAAATGGAATCGTCGATTATGTCAAAGCGGTAACGGGTTGGGAGACGAGTCTCTTTGATCTCCTTAAAGTAGGAGAGAGACATGCTAATATGGCAAGGACCTTTAACCTCAGAGAGGGATTAACCTCCAAGGATGATACACTCCCTGAACGTATATTTCAACCTATGGAGGGAGGAACTTTGAAAGGAAAGAAGATAGACAAAGAGGAATTCCTAAAGGCAGTAAAAACCTATTATCGAATGATGGGCTGGGATCCTGAATTAGGAATTCCACGAAAGGAAAAATTAGCCGAATTGGATCTGGATTGGATCATCGAATTATACCCTCACCTTGTTTCTTAATGCTCATTTTATTACTCCTCCCCCCTTCCCTCTCTCCTCCGGGAAGAGGATTAAGATGAGGGGAATTTTCATGGTTCGTAAGTGACCAAACGCTAATGGGAAGTTACCGGAAAAAAAATTTATCATCGGTTTACCCAAATAACTCTCAAAAAATTCTTGACAAACGATTATTTAATTTTTAAAATAGTGGAACAATATTTCGTAATATGAAACATCTTTTATGACCTCCAGCCATTTAAATAAACCAAGTAATCTTGTTCAAACAATTAAACGAGTCTCTTCCATCCTTGAGGCTTTGGGACAGAACCCTAATGGAATGAGCATCCGGGAACTTTCCTCAAAGATCCATCTTCCTAAAGGAACGATTCATCGTCTTCTTTCTTCCCTCTCTTATTTTGGTTACGTGCGTCAAGATCCCAAGACCAGAAATTATTTTTTAGGGTTGAAGTTGGTCGAACTCGGAAATCTTCTGCTGAGTCAATTGGATCTTCGAAAAGAGGCAGAACCCTTTTTAAGAGATTTAGCGGAACGAACCAAAGAGACGGTGCATATGGTCTTTCTCGACCGAGATGAGATTGTCTATATCGAGAAAGTGGAGCTCAACCATAATCCCAGTGGACTTAAAATGGCTTCCAGAATTGGTCTCCGTAACCCCGCTCATAGTTGTGCTGTAGGAAAGGTTCTTCTCTCTTATCTACCAGAAGAGGAATTAGATCGAATTATTAAAGAAAAAGGCCTCCCAAAAAGAACCGAGAATACCATTACGGACCCTCAAGTCTTGAAAGCCCATCTCAAAACCATAAGAGCTCAGGGATATGCCGTGGACGATGAGGAAAATGAAAGAGGAATTCGATGTGTAGCTGCACCCGTATTGAATGAAACCGGGAAACCTGTAGCAGCAATCAGCATCTCGGGGCCCGCTTTTAGAATAACAAAGAAAGTGATCCAGGAAACTTTGAGGAAGGAGGTGATGGAGACGGCCTTAAAGATTTCTAAACGATTAGGTTATCAGGAAGGGAGGTGAATAAATAAGGAGTGAGGAGTAAGGAGTAAGGAGTAAGAAGTAAGGAGTTAGGAGTTAAAGATTAAATATATGATGAGGAGGTAAAAAATGAATGGGTTTAAGAAGTTTTCATGGATAATGGTGGTATTTATAGTCTTTCTATGGATCATTTTTCTTGGATCATCCGCTATCTCCCAGCCCAAGTATCTTCTAAAATTTAACCACGTTCTGGGACCGAAAGAACCCTATCACGCTGGATTTCAGAAATGGGCAAAAGCGGTTGAGGAAAGGACAAAAGGGGGTCTCAAAATAGAGGTTTTTCCCAGTGCTCAACTCGGAGTGGAAGAGGATATTTTGGAACAAATTAGAGCAGGAGCCAATGTGGGGCAGAATACAGATTCTGCTCGAATGGGAAATTATGTTCCTGCTATAGCCTGTATGAATGGCCCTTATTTTGCAGAGACTCTTGAAGAGGTCGAGAAACTTAAGAGACTGCCGACTGTGAAAGGTTGGCTCGATGAACTTGCAAATAAATACGGATTTAAGGTTCTTTCCTTTAGCTGGGTTCAGGGCTACAGGCATTTTTTCACGAACAAACCGGTCCGAACCCCTGAGGATTTAAAAGGGCTCAGAATCCGGACACCCCCAGCCCCCATCTGGCAAGAATCCGTTCGTGCTCTTGGAGCAACGCCGGTAGCGCTTGCCTTTGGAGAAATGTATCCAGCCCTTCAACAGAAAGTCGTAGATGGAGTCGAACTGGTCTATAATAACATCCCCGCGGGACGTTTCTATGAGGTGCTAAAGTATGTCAGTGAGACAAGACATATCATGCTTATCAATTTTGAAGTGATCAGCGCCAAGTGGTTTAATGCCCTGCCTGCAGATTATCAGAAAATTTTGGTTGAGGAATGTGATAAGGCTGGAATCGAAACCTCCAAGCTGATCATGGAAAAACTGGAGAAAGAGGTTAAAGAAGATCTCATCAAGAAGGGGATGATTGTCGTAGATAATGTCAATCTTCCCGCCTTCAAAAAGGCTGGAGAAAAAGCCTATGAAGTTCTAAAAATTGCAGACGTAAAGGCAAAGGTCTTTAAAGAACTGGGAAAGAAATAGAAGAGAAGAATAGACTGGTCGATCGGCCCCTTTATTGAGGGGCCGATCGATATGATGAAAAAGGTGAAAGATGAAAAAGTTTTATGATTCGGTTTGTAAAATTGAAACTTTTTTAATTAAGGTCTTCATCGTCTTCCTTGTCTCATTGGTTTTCATTGCAGCCGCTACGCGATATATGGGTTACCCTATTAATTGGTCGGTCGATATGGCCGTCTGTCTTTTTGCCTGGTGTACCTTTTTAGGAGCCGATGTGGCTATGAGAAACAATAAGCTCATGAATGTGGAGTTTTTTATCAATAGGTTCTCTGCAAAAAATAAAAAATATTTTGAATTGGTAAATCAACTCATTATTTTAATCTTTCTTCTCGCTTTGATTGGATATGGATTTAAGATCTCCTATACTACCCGATTCCGAACCTTCCAAGGAATCCCGTGGTTCAGCTATACCTGGGTCACCATCAGTGTTCCTATCGGAAGTATCCTAATGTCCATTACTACTTTCCTTAAAATCAGAGAAAAACTCATAAAGGGCTAACGCGAAAATAGGAGGCATCAAGGAGATGGCATGGGTCTTTATCCTTTTCATTCTCTTCCTCATCATGGGGATGCCCGTAGCCTTTGCTATCGGGATTGCTGGAACGGTCTTCTTTCTTCAGAACCCTCAACTTCCCTTTACCATGATCATCCAACTTCCTCTCTCCCAAACACAAAACTTCCCGTTGCTCGCCATCCCCCTCTTTATCTTCGCAGCCAATCTAATGAACGAAACAGGGATTACCTTAAGACTAATCAAACTCGCCGGAGTCCTCGCTGGCCATATGCGTGGAGGTCTTGCCCAAGTGAATGTGGTCCTTAGCACCCTCATGGGGGGAGTTTCAGGTTCCGCCATTGCCGATGCGGCGATGGAAGCCCGACTCCTCGGTGTCGAGATGATCAAAAAGGGCTTTTCAAAAGGCTATACGAGTGCCATAACCACGATTACAGCCTGTATTACTCCTATCATTCCTCCAAGCATTGGATTGATTCTATATGGAACCATCGGGCAGGTTTCGATCGGAAGACTCTTTGCAGGAGGAATCCTCCCTGGTCTGATGATGATGACAGCCCTCATGATTGCCGTCTCTATCACCTCAAAGAAAAAAGGATACCTTCCCGAAAGAGAGAGACCTTCTTTGAAAGAAGTCCTATTGGCATTAATGGAAAGTTTTTGGGCCTTTCTCTTCCCCTTTGCATTAATTGGCGGAATTAGGTTCGGTCTTTTTACTCCCACAGAGGCGGGCGCCTTTGCCGGGGTTTACGCCTTTATTGTTGGAGCCTTCTTCTATAAAGGGTTTACATGGGAAAGGTTCAAGAAAACGCTCGAATATACCATTGTGGACATTGGTTCGATCATGTCGATCATCGCCTTCTCAGGCACATTTGGTTATGGCCTCGCTTACGAAAGGGTAGGAGATAAATTCTCTACATTTATGTTAGGCATCACTAATAACCCCCATCTTCTGCTCTTACTCCTTATTGGTGCACTTTTTGTGGCAGGGATGTTTATTGACAGTACCGCCATCATCCTCCTCTTCACGGCTATCCTTCTTCCATTGGTCAGTGAGGTGGGTGTGGATCCGGTCCACTTCGGACTTGTTTTCATGCTCGTCATCGTGTTGGGATTGGTTACCCCACCAGTCGGAGTCTCTATGTATACGGTCTGTTCCATCCTCGATTGTCCTTTAGAAAAATACACGAGAGAATCGATCCCTTTTATTTTAGCGATATTGGGGGTGGATCTTTTACTCGTCTTCTTTCCGCAACTCGTATTATTTTTGCCCAACCTGATATTTGGAAGGGGATGAGCAAAACTCTTAAGGGATAAAACCCATGAAGCTGAAAAACCGGGTAGCCATTGTAACCGGAGCAGCAAGGGGAATCGGAAAGGCCATTGCCTTGACCTTTGTTCGAGAAGGAGCCAGGATAGCCCTGGTCGATGTGGATAGAGATCGATTAGACCTTTTAAAAGATGAGATTTCGAAGAACAAAGGTGAAGCCCTCTCTCTCCCCTGTGATATTACCCAAAGTCCTCAGGTGAAAGAGATGGTCAATCAGGTTCAGGAAGTATTTGGTCGGGTCGATATCCTGGTCAACAATGCAGGCATTATCAGAAGAGGGACGATTGAAACGGTTACCGAAGAAGATTGGGATAGGGTCATTGAAGTGAATCTAAAAGGAACGTTTAATTGCTGTAAGGCCGTCTTTGGAATCATGAAACAACAGGGATATGGAAAGATTGTGAACATCTCTTCGATAGCCGGAAAGATGGGAGACATCACTTCTGCCCCTGGCTACGGTCCTTCAAAAGCAGGCATCGATGCTTTAACCAAAACCCTGGCAAGACAATTGGCTCCTTATGGAATCAATGTGAATGGCGTCGCGCCCCATGCCATTGAAACCGAGATGAGCGCCCAGTGGTCAGAGGAGAGGCGAAGGGAGATCATCGCCTCCATCCCTCTCGGACGTCTTGGAAAACCGGAAGATGTCGCTGAGGCCGTTCTTTTCTTAGTCTCTGATGAAGCCTCCTTCATTACGGGCGAGATCCTGGATGTAAACGGCGGAGCATTGATGGATTAAAGGAGAGGCGATATTGAATCGCGATGAAATCATCGGTGGAATGGTGATTTTTATCTTTGGAGCCGTGACGACTTTCCTGTCTTTAAGAATGCCCATAGGGAACTTCCGGATGCCAGGAACGGGGATGTTTCCTTTGCTCTTGGGAATTTTACTGATGGCTCTATCAACCCTCTTTATTTTCAATCTGTTTTTTAAGAATAAAAAGATCGAGTTAAGGGAAAAATGGTTTTCCTTGTCTGAATTATTTCCAGCCCAACTTATCCTTTTCTTTGGGGCAATGGTTTTGGCAACCGCTTTTTTAAAGCATTTAGGATATCCCCTTTTTTCTTTTCTATTGATGATCTCCCTTTTAAGAATCCTGGGGACAAAAAATTGGGGCTTCATTTTTCTTCTTTCCTTCGTCACAGGCCTGGTCTCCTACTTCTTATTCGTTCAATGGCTAAAAATTCCCCTTCCCAAAGGGTGGTTAGGACTATAGTGAATGGAACCGCTTAGGATCGGAGGTTATTTTGATGCTTGAATCTCTTCAAAATCTGGCAAATGGATTTGGAATCGCAACCACGATCCATAATCTTTTTTACTGTTTGATTGGGGCCATTGTGGGCACCTTGATCGGTGTGCTCCCGGGAATCGGACCAATCGCTGGAATCGCCCTTCTCATTCCTGCCACCTTTGGTCTAAATGCGACCTCTGCCATCATCATGCTGGCTGGCATTTATTATGGAGCGATGTATGGCGGCTCCACAACCTCCATTCTCCTTAATGTCCCTGGAGAGACGGCTTCTGTCATTACATGTATCGATGGTTATCAGATGGCTCAGAAAGGAAGGGCTGGACCAGCATTGGCGATCGCTGCTATCGGGTCTTTCATCGCAGGTACCCTTGGTATCTTTGGATTGGTCTTCCTGGCCCCTCCTTTAGCCCAAGCTGCCCTGGCTTTTGGTCCTCCGGAATATTTTTCGTTAATGATTTTTGGATTTATCGTCCTCAGTAACGTGACTGGAACATCCCTTATCAAAGCCCTGATGATGGCTACAATCGGGTTAATCATCGGAACAATTGGGTTGGATCCTGTAACAGGAGACACCCGATTCAGCTTTGGGTCTGTCTCCCTTTTAGGAGGGATTGAATTTGTGGCTGTGGCCATAGGACTTTTTGGAATTGGGGAGGTCCTCATTAATGTCCATCAACCCAAAGAGCTATTGGACCAAAGAGTGATTGTGCCTCGATTTCGGGATCTCTATCCAAGTCTTCAGGATCTAAAAAGATCGATTGGAGCCATTATCAGAGGAGCAGGAATTGGGTTTGGAATAGGGCTTGTCCCTGGACCTGCACCGGTGATTGCGACCTACTCTTCCTATATGATTGAAAGAAAGATTTCTAAGCATCCGGAAGAATTCGGAAAGGGGGCAATTGAAGGAGTAGCAGGGCCTGAATCCGCAAACAATTCTTCCTGTCAATCAGCCTTTATCCCTCTTTTTGTCCTTGGAATCCCTTTCGGCCCGGTCACAGCCATCATGCTTGGAGCCTTCCTCATCCATGGAGTATCTCCAGGCCCCTTACTCATCAGTCAACATCCGGAACTCTTCTGGGGAGTCATCGCCAGTATGTATATTGGTAACTTCATCCTCCTGCTTCTCAACCTTCCTTTCGTTCCTTTCTTTGCCAATATCCTTAGGATTCCCAAAAGAATTCTCCTACCTTTAATTATCCTCTTTTGTATGACAGGAATGTATACGGTTAATAATTCCATCTTTGACATCTGGATGATGCTACTTTTTGGAGCTCTTGGATTTTTGATGAGAAAATGGGCTTATGAAGGTGCTCCTTTACTTTTAGCCCTGGTACTGGGGCCAAAGTTGGAAGTAGCCTTTCGACAATCTTTGATGATCTCTCATGGGGATTTCGGAGTCTTTGTCAATCGTCCTATCTCCATGGCCTTTTTGCTTGCGGGAGGGGTTTTCCTTACCATTCCAATTATCCGAATAATTTTTAAAAAGAAAGGGGGTATGGGTAACAGAGAGAAGGTGAAAGGTTAAGGGTTTAAGGTAAAAATTCAAATTCGAAAGGAGGTAGGGGTATGTTAAAAAAAGTAGTGATTGGATTAGTTTTAAGTTTATTTGTTTTTATCAGTGTGCCTCTTTTTGCAGCTGAATTTCCTACCAAGGAGGTTCAGATCATTATCCCCTGGGCTGCGGGTGGGGCAACGGATCTTATTTTTAGAGCCTTAGCGGCAACGACCGGGAAATACCTCGGAAAGGCAGTAGTGGTGGTCAATAGACCAGGTGGTGCAGGAGCGGTTGGATATACCGAATGTATGAAAGCCCCGCCAGATGGCTACACCCTGGTCTCAGCCATTACTCCTCTAACCATCCTTCCCCATCAAGTCTCAACGGCTTTTACCTACAAAAGCTTCGATCCAATCATCAATGTGGTAAGGGATCCTGGGATGTTTCTGGTTCGATCGGATTCTCCGTGGAAAAATGTGAATGAGTTTTTAGACTATGCTAAAAAAAACCCTGGGATGATTACGGTAGGAAATTCGGGTGCTGGAGGAGGAGTTCATTTGATTGCCCTTGCGTTCGAAAAGACCGCAGGGGTGAAATTTAACCATATCCCATTTGCAGGAGGAGGTCCTTCAGTTACTGCGTTGCTTGGAGGACATGTCAATGCAGTCTCTGTTTCTCCTCCAGAAGGGATCGAACATGTAAAGGCTGGAAAGTTAAGGATCATCGCCCTCTTCGCAGAGAAACGATTCGAACTCTTTCCCGATGTTCCTACAGTGAAGGAACAAGGGATCGATTTCACTATGGGGCAATGGCGGGGGTTGGCTGCACCTAAAGGAACTCCTCCTGATGTAATTAAGAAGCTTCATGATGCCTTCAAAAAAGGGATGGAGGATCCGGTCTTCATAAAGAATGCAAAGGACATGTCTGTAAACCTCTCCTACCTGGGTCCAGAAGAGTTTGGAAAATTAATGGCTCACGATCATGAATTTTATGGGAAACTGGTGAAGGAGATTAAGAAATAACGAAAAGAAAGGAGGATAAAACGATGAGAGCTTTGAAAATGGGGATTCCTTTATCCGCAATGGCATTAGTTTGTCTTCTCTTCGCCTGTGCAGAGATGGGCCCTTCGTTCAAACCCGCGCCTCCCCAGGAGAAGAAGATCATTCGGATTGCAAGCCCATTTAAAGGAGGCATTGTCGTTGAGGCGGCTGAGAAGTTCAAGGAACTGGTTGAAAAGGAATGCGGAGGCCGTTTCGAGTTTAAAATTGATGCTGGGACCAAGAGTGAAATTGATATCAACAAGATGAATAGAAACGGTGAAATTGAGATGCAATCCAATGGGACCGCCTTTCTCGAATACTATGCACCTCCCTACTATTTCTTTACCGGTCCTTACGTGATGAGAGATTTCGATCACTATATGCGAGTCTGGAATGGAAAGCTTGGGAAGGACGCTCGAGCTCAACTCGAAAAGAACGACCTCAAATATTTAGCCACCATTTATCGAGGGCTCAGACAGACGACAGCGAAGAAGCCCATCTATACTCCCGCAGATGTCTATAAACTGAAATTACGGCTCCCCCCTATTCCAAGCTGGATGGCTGTCTGGAAGGCAATCGGTGCTGACCCGGTCGCCGTACCTCTGCCCGAACTTTATGACTCCCTTAAGACGGGCAAAGCCGAAGCCTCGGAAGGGGATCTCCCTCAAATTCAATCTTTTAAACTTTATCAGGTCCAAAGCCATTTGATCATTACCAATCATCTGGTTCAAACTGCTGGGATTCTGATTCATAAACCCTTCTTCGATAAACTTTCCAAAGCAGATCAAGACCTTTTTGTCAAAGCCGGCAAACAGACAGAAGAATGGGCTAACAACAAGATCAAGACTGGAGAAGCAGCCATTTTGGTGGATCTCCAGCGACAGGGGATGCAAGTGGTCATTCCGGATGCCAATTCTTTTAGAGAAAAGGCGAAGCCGGCTGTCGAAGAGCTCTTTAAGACTCAGTGGACAGTCACCACCTGGGCGGAAGTATTAGCTCAATAGTATTCAAGAGGAATAATAGAAAATTGGAATATTGGAATGATGGAATGTTGGAATATTGGAATATTGGAATATTGGAAAGCTTGAAAAGGAAAATCTCAAAATAATTTGATGACTTTCCCAATTATTCCATTATTCCGGTATTACCGATTTGAAGAGGTAAACCGATGGGACTGAGCGAGGAGATCAAGGAGAAAGAGAGACGGGTCCGAGAATTTTTAAAATCAAAAGGTCTAAAGGCGCTTCTTCTTAAACGCCAAGCCAACTTCTCTTGGATGACCTGTGGTGGCCTCAATCTCGTTGGCATCACAACCGAGTTTGGGGCCACCTCCCTCTTGATAACCGAAGATGCAAAATTTGTGATCTCAAACAATATCGAATACCCCCGCATGATGGAAGAAGAGGCCTTAGAGAAACAGGGATTTATAATCAAAATCTTTCCGTGGTATGAAGATCAAGAAGTCTCTATCCTCAAAGAGTTGGTCGGGGATGGGCCGATTGGAAGCGATGCTCCTTTTCCTAATACGACCGTATTTACCGAAGAGATTGCCAGGCTCAGATATTCATTGACTCCAGAGGAAATAGAGCGATACCGTTGGTTAGGGAAAAGGGTTTCCGAAGCCTTAGAAAAGACGATGATGGAAACAAAAAGAGGAGAAAAGGAGTCCGAAGTTGTAGGAAGGCTTTGCCTGGAACTCTGGAAAGACCGAATCGATCCCATCACGTTGATGTCAGCCGCAGATGATCGAATCTTTAAATTTAGACATCCTATTCCCACAGAACGAAAGATTGATAGATATCTAATGGTATCGGTCAATGCACGAAAATGGGGGCTCATCGTATCCCTGACTCGTTTTGTCTATTTTGGGGAATTACCTGACGAATTGAAAGAAAAGTATGAGGCCAATGTCTTTATTGATTGTACGTTTATGGCCCATACTCGCCCTGGGATTCCGGCTAAGGAAGTGCTTCAAAAAGGAATCGAGGCCTATAAAGAAAGAGGATACCCCGAAGAATGGAAGCTTCACCATCAGGGAGGATCTATTGGGTATACGGGTCGAGACTATCGAACCCATTTTAAAACCCCTGACCTCATTCAGGAGAATCAACCCTTCACGTGGAATCCATCTCTTACCGGAACAAAATCCGAGGATACGATCCTTGCAACCTCCAGAGGCCCAGAGATGATCACTTATCCTGTTCTCTATCCTTCTCTCTCTTTATCTGTAGAAGGGATTTCTTT
>Ga0209102_1000405_pt1 | contig 29042 bp, 26 predicted proteins | sample ConPoolayeHmetaG_FD_185483 | JGI IMG/M metagenome (GOLD analysis project Ga0209102, IMG submission 185483) | Hot spring microbial mat communities from California, USA to study Microbial Dark Matter (Phase II) - Cone Pool mat layer H metaG... ...
GGGCATCTATCATCCAGGCAAAATTTTTTCACTAGAGATTTCTTTGAGGATAAGCTGATTAATTATATTAAAATAGCTGGAGAAAATTGTGTCATTGATGACCTTAGAGTTTCTAATAAGTCTCGTTTGTCAATCATCCGGAAAAAAAAATTGAAACTTGATAAAGAAGTGATTGAGAGACTCAAGGCACTTGGTTATATTGATTCTAAGAATTAAAAGTCATATCTTAATATAGTAAAATTAAATAACTAAAAAATGAAAATTTGTCTTGTATCCTCAAGTGGTGGTCATTTGCTTCAACTTTTTCTGCTCGAAGACTGGTGGAAGAAATATCCAAGATTCTGGGTGACATTCAAAAAAGAAGACGCAATCTCCTCCCTAAAGGAAGAAAAGGTCTACTGGGCCCATTTCCCAACTAATAGAAACATAATAAATTTAATAAGAAATACCTTCTTGGCTCTAAAGATTTTACTCAAAGAAAGACCAAAAATAATTGTATCAACTGGAGCTGGAGTTGCCGTTCCCTTTTTCTATACAGGAAAATTATTAGGGGCGAAGTTAATTTTTATAGAAGTATACGACCGAATCGATTCTCCTACCCTCTCTGGAAAACTTGTCTACCCAATTGCAGATGCCTTTTTGCTTCAATGGAAAGAACAAAAGAAATTTTATCCTAAAGGAAAATTTATCGGGCAACTGTTATGATATTTGTAACTGTAGGCACTCATGAACAACCTTTTGATCGACTAATAAAAGAAATAGATAGATTAAAAGGGACAGGGAAAATAGATGATCATATTTTTATTCAAACGGGTTACTCTACCTATAATCCCCATTTTTGTAAATATAAAAGATTTATTGCCTTTGAAGAAATGGTAGAAATGATTGGAAAAGCTAGAATAATCATAACCCACGGAGGACCTGGGAGCATTATGCCCTGTATTTATAAAGGAAAAATTCCAATCGTAGTCCCAAGGCAGAAGAAATTCAAGGAAGTTGTCGACAATCATCAATTGAGCTTCTGTAGAAAAATTGAAGAAAAGGGGAAAATAATCGTAGTATATGAAATAGAGGAATTGGAGCAAAAAATAAGAAATTTTGATGATTTAAAAAATAAATTATGGGAAAAATTAAAAGAAAATGGATTTGAAGCTAAAGTTAAAAATTTCGCAGAGGCAATCGAAGCTATCTGCCAAGAAATAATTAGAAAGAAAAAGAAAATTTAAATTTAAGAAATTCAACTTTTACCTTTATTTCAAATTTTCATATTTTATCCTTGCTACAACTTCTGAAGATTAGGCATCTTTAAGATTAAGAATGAGGACCACAAATTATTAGGATTTAATTAGACGGTAAATTCGGCTCCTCACTTTCTGCCAATTGAATAGTATTCAAAACCTAGGTCCTTCATTCTCTGCGGGTCAAAAATGTTCCTTCCATCGATTATTATGGGGTTAGCCATGAGTTCTTTTATTCTTCTAAGGTCAACGTTCTTAAACTCTTCCCATTCGGTGATGATGAGGAGGGCATTTGCCCCTTCTGCTGCTTCATAGGGAGAGCTAACATAGGAAACAAAAGGCGGTTCCTCAGGAAATACCGCTCTTGTGTTTTTTATCGCCTTCGGGTCATAGAGCCTGAGATGGGCACCTTCTTCACGAAGCTCCCTTATCACCTTGAGACTCGGAGCTTCCCTTATATCGTCTGTTTCCGGTTTAAAAGAAAGCCCCAGGATGGCTATCTTTTTATCTTTAAGAATCCAGAGTGCCTTCTTGACTTTCGCTAAGAATACTTTTATCCTCTCGCTGTTTATTCTCTCTCCCTCTCGAAGAAGGTTCATGTTTATTCCCAGCTCTTCTCCTATTCTTGAAAGAGCCCTTATATCCTTGGGGAAGCATGAGCCACCATAGCCAATACCCGCTCTTAAAAACAGAGGGCCAATCCTCGGGTCAAGACCCATTCCCTTTGCCACAAGCTCCACATCTGCCTCTGTCCTCTCGCAAATCTCTGCCATGAGGTTGATGTAGGAAATCTTAAGAGCAAGAAAAGAATTCGAGGCATGTTTAATGAGCTCTGCTGTATCTATATTCGTCACTAGGATGCGTTCTTTGAATCTTTCGTAAATTTTAAGCAGGATATCCCTTGCTCGCTCTGACTCAACGCCAATTATGACGCGGTCAGGATTAAGGAAATCAGAAACGGCAGACCCTTCCCTCAGGAATTCTGGATTAGAGGCAACGTCAAACTCCACATCTCTATTCTTATGAAGGCTTATGGTACGTCTTATCCAGTAGGAAGTTTTCACCGGAACTGTGCTCTTTTCCACCACAAGCTTATAGGAATCTAAATTTTGAGCAATCCGCCTCGATACCCCTTCCACATAAATCATGTCTGTGCTTCCATCCTCTCTTTGAGGTGTATTCACACACACAAAGAGCACTTCTGATGACCTTATCGTCTCATCAAGGTCATGAATGAATGAGAGGCGCCCTCTTTCGAGGTTAGCCTTGAGCAATTCCTCAAGCCCTGGTTCATAGATATGGGGGATCCCTCGAGATGCCTTCTCAATTTTCTCTGCAACCATGTCAGTCCCTATCACCCTGTGTCCTAATTCTGCAAGTCCTGTGGCAGTCACAAGCCCCACGTATCCCGTGCCTATGACACCAATCCTTATTTCCTTCGATCCTTTTCTTCTTGAAACATTATGCCTTGACCACATTTTTTGCTCTCTTCTTTATTGCATTCCTGGTATCAATGATAAGGGATGAGTTTTCTAAAATCCAGTCAAAATCATACACAGAATGGTCAGTGGCAATTATCACCGCATCATATCCAGCGAGGCCTTTCCTAGTAAGGGGGATTGATTTCATTTTCAACCCAGGATAATCCCTATGGCCGAAGGAAAGAGGGACATAGGGATCATTGTAAGAGACTCTGGCGCCCTTCTCTTTGAGCAGGCTTATGATTCTCAAGGCTGGAGATTCCCTCTGGTCATCAACATCTTTCTTGTAGGCAATGCCGAGGATAATAATCTTGGCTCCTTTTATTGATTTCCCTCTCGCATTCAACGCTTCTACTGTTTTTGAAACAACGTAGTAAGGCATCATGGTGTTTATCTCCCCTGCCAATTCAATGAACTTTGTGGGATAATCAACCTCTTTTGCTTTCCAAGAAAGGTAGAAGGGGTCAACAGGAATACAATGTCCTCCATAACCCGGTCCGGGATAAAAGGGCATGAACCCGAAGGGCTTACTGGAGGCGGCTTCGATTACTTCCCAGATATCTATTCCCATCTTCTCGAAAACAATCTTGAGTTCATTGACTAGAGCTATATTCACAGACCTGAAAACATTCTCAAGAATCTTGGTAGCCTCAGCAACGCGGGGGGAACTTACCGCTATCGTTTTTACCACTATCTCATCGTAAAGAGCCCTTGCCACACGCTTACAAGCCGCAGTAACGCCTCCCACGACTTTGGGAATATTTTCAGTGGAGTAGAGAGGGTCTCCTGGATTTTCTCTTTCGGGAGAATAGGCAAGGAAAAAGTCCTTGCCGACTCGTAGCCCGCTTCTCTCAAGGATGGGAAGCATCTCCTCTTCTGTTGTCCCTGGATATGTTGTGCTCTCTAAAACCACAAGCTGACCTTCCCTCAAATTCCGTGAGATGTCTTCAGTTGTCTTTAAGACAAAAGAAAGGTCAGGATTTCTATGAGAGTCAAGGGGAGTGGGGACACAGATGATGATGACATCCACATCACTTAAGTTACCGAAGTCGGCAGTCGCCTCAAACTTCTGCTGCAAAATAAATGCCCTAAGCTCCTCGGCGCTTACATGGCGGATATAGCTTTTCCCCTCATTCAGGCTACTTACTTTTTTCTCATCAACATCAAATCCTTTAACCGAAAAACCCTTTTTAAGGAATGTCTTAACCAGAGGAAGCCCAACATATCCAAGACCCACGATACCTACCCAAACCTTTCTGCTTTTTATTTTTTTCTGGAGAATACCCACAAGTCCCTTCATTCTTTATTTCCCTTTTTATACCATTCGATGGTCATCCTCAATCCTTCTTCAAAGTCAACATCCGGCCGATAATTGAGAAACTTTTTTGCCTTGCTTATATCTGCAAAAGAATGGAGAATGTCTCCAGGCCTAGGGCTTCGGTAAATGGGCTTAAGGTCTGAGCCAAGAATTGAATTTATCTTCTCTACAAGGGTATTAACGCTCGTTCCAAAACCGCAGGCTATATTAAAGGCGTCTCCCTTTGCGTTTTTTGCTTGAAGGGCAAGGAGATTAGCTCCCACCACATTCCTCACATAAGTAAAATCTCTGGTTTGGGTTCCGTCACCAAAAATAACGGGTCTTTCTCCAGCCAGCATCTTAGTCACAAAGCGGGGAATGACAGCCGCATATGGTGAAGAAGGATCCTGACGTGGTCCAAAGATGTTGAAGTATCGGAGTGAAATTGTGGGGAGTGAATAAAGACTGAAAAAGAGTCTGCACAGCATCTCGCCTGAAATCTTAGTCATTGCATAAGGAGAGAGAGGGAAGCCCTCCTTCCCTTCTCTTTTAGGAAGAAGCGAGTCATTACCGTAAACAGAAGAGGAGGAGGCAAAGACAAAACCCTTCACTTTCATCTTTCTGGAAGCAAGAAGGAGATTGAGTGTACCTCGGATGTTAACCTCTACCGTAAAAAGTGGATCCTCTACAGACCTGGAAACCGAAGTCAACGCAGCTTGATGCAAGACAAAATCCACTCCCTCCACAGCCTTTTTGCAGAGGTCAAAATCCCGAATATCCCCTTCGATGAGCTCTATCCTTCCTAAATATGGAGATAAGTTCTCTTTCTTACCTGTAGAAAAATTATCAAAAACCCTTACCTCTTTCCCCCTTGAAACTAGCTCCCCAACAAGATGGGAGCCTATGAATCCTGCTCCTCCCGTGACTAAATACTTTTCCATTCTTAATCGAGATAACCTAGGTCATTCAGTTTCTTGATTACCTTTCCCGCACTCTCCTCCAGTGTTTCTTTATCTGTTTCCAGAATTAATTCTGGATTAAGCGGCTCCTCATAAGGGTCAGAGATTCCGGTGAATTCTTTTATTTCTCCTTTCAGGGCTTTCTGGTACATACCTTTAATGTCTCTTTTCATACATACTTCAAGAGGACACTTAACATAAACTTCGATGAAATTCCCTATCTCTCTTCTGGCTTCATCTCTTATCTCTCGATAAGGAGAGATGAAAGAAGTCAAAACAGCGACACCGTTTCGAGTAAGAAGCTTTGCCACGAAGGTCACTCTCCTTATGTTTTCATCCCTGTCCTTTTTTGAAAAGCCAAGGTCTCTCGTCAGGCTCTGACGCACGATATCGCCATCCAGCCTTTCTACCTTTAAGCCTCTTTCTCTGAGAATTTCAGCCACCTTGTCCGCCACAGCTGATTTCCCAGAACAGGGAAGACCAGTGAACCAGAGAGTGAAGCCTTTTTGATGATTTTCTGTTTTTTTTGCCATCGAGCGCCATCTCCTTTTTTAGATAAATTTGGTTCAACCTAAAGCGACTCGTTCTCCCATCCTCTCTTCATTCTTCAAGCAAGGGATTCCCCTTCATGTCGTTGGGGATGGGAATCCCCATGCACTGCAGGATGGTAGGGGCTATATCCAGAATGTGAGCATCCCTCTTTTTGCTTTGCCTTCTTTCCGGGTCATAGATGATATAAATTCCCTCCTTGGCATGAACAGCATCATCGGGGCCAGTGTCATTTTCCAGAAGATATTTGTCTGGATGGCCAAGGGTCCCCGCGGAGCGCCAGTAAAGGTCATCGAAATAGACCATAAGGTCGGGATAATCCCCGTTTGTCTCCTTGAAAAATTCCTGAGGTTTTATGACCTGTGTCTTCCACACTTCTCCCCCCGGGCCCTTAATCGCCTCAATCCTTTCGGCTAATAAATCCCTTTCTTTTTCATAATCTTCTGGTGAGATTATTCCCTGTTCTTCTCTCCCTTCGACATTCAAGAAAAGCCTTGCATAATAACCTCCCCATCCCCAGACCTTAGTATGAGACCAATCTACCTCAACTTTCTCGAGGCTCACAGGAGACTGAGGGCGCTCCTTGAGCACCAGATCTCCCTGTTCAATTAACCATTCATTTATGCAGAAAGCACCCTTCATCCTTTTGGCACCATGGTCTGAGACGACGAGAATGACCGTATTTTTATCTACGTTTGAGAGGAGCTCGCCAATTCTTTTGTCGAGCTCCCTGTAATAGTCCAGGATTACATTTTCATACTTATTGTTAGGAATATAGAGGTGATGGTTTTTATCCGTGAATTTCCAGAATGCATGCTGAACCCTATCAACTCCTATCTCAACGAACATGAAGAAATCCCAGGGCTTATGCCTTATGAGATGATTCATGACCTCGAATCTCTTGGCCGTCATCTCATATATTCCTTCAAGAAGCCTATCTTTTTCATCTGTCCTGAATTCAATGTCAAAAATATAGGCACCGAATCTTTCTTCTATTTCTTTTCTCAATTCAGGAGGGTGGGTGTATTCTTTCTTATCGTCTGGGGTTATGAAACAGGAGATTAAGTTTCCGGCTACAGGATAAGGAGGGTAACTGGGAGGGACGCTTATGAGGCAGCTTTTTCCTCCCTTCTCTTCTATTATCCTCCATACAGCCTTCTCCTTTATTGAATAGGAATTGGCTATCCAAATCTTCTTGTAAGAATAGTCCTTGCGGTGTCTGAAACCGTAAAGCCCGAGCCTTCCCGAATCCTTCCCTGTGCACATCACCATCCAGGCAGGAATTGTGATTGGAGGGTCTGAACTGGCCAAGTTCCCGTACATTCCCCCCTCGATGAGCTCATTCAAAACAGGTAGATCACTCCTTCTCTCAAACACAATCTCGCCTGGAGCACTATCAAGACCTATGACCAATATTTTTTTATCCATGAAAACCTCTCTCATTCGACAAAAGGGTTTTTAAAGCCAATGATGACTCTTGCCACCTCTGGCCTCATGAGTTCAGGTGGAGGAATCTTACCTTTGATAAGCATTTCTCTTATTTTTGTCCCTGAAAAGTTTATGTGCTCGGATTGAGGGTGAGGGCATATTTTCTCATTGACCACTGATTGACATTTCTTGCAATAATAAAAGGACTTGAAAAAGAGGGGGACAATCCCAAGATCTGGAAATTCCTCGAAAATCTCTTGTGCCGCATAGGGAGGATAATAATTCCCAACTCCTGCATGGTCCCTGCCGATTATGATATGAGTGCAGCCGAAGTTCTTTCTGATTATGGCATGATGAATTGCCTCTCTTGGACCCGCATACCTCATCTCCATTTGAAGAATGACGATTACGGCTCTTTCCTTAAGGTAATAATTTCGGATCAACTCATCGTAGGAAGCAATAATCACCTCATCTTTGAAATCACCTTTCTTCTTTCGCCCGATCACGGGATTGACGAATATCCCATCTGTAAAGGTAAGAGCTGTCTTCTGGACGTATTCATGCCCGATATGGGGTGTATTTCGAGTTTGAAACCCGACCACTGTCCGCCATCCCTTTTCTTTAAACAGAATTCTAGTTTCAATCGGTTTAAGTTTGTATTTATCGAATGGAGTGGGGGCTTGATAGAGAAGGTCGATTTTTCCCCCTAAAAGAACATCCTTCATCGAAAGCACCTTAGCCACACCGGGATGGGCGGGGTCTTTTGTCTGAAAAACTTTCTCTGCCATTTCTTCTTTATCGTATCCATACTTTTCTTCAAGATGAAGAATGGCCACAGGAGCGCCCTCCTCGTTAAAAAGAGCAACATCTTCTCCTTCCTTCAATTTCTCTGCCATTTCCCTTTCAACGTCGAGCACGATTGGAATTGTCCAGGGAAGGTCGTTTTGCAGCCTCATTTGATTGAGGACATTCTGAAAATCATCCTTTCCTAAAAAACCCTCAAGAGGGCTATAAACACCGAAGGCGATGTTTTCAACATCACTTATAAGGTCCGCAGTTAGCCTTAGGGAGGGTAATCTCAAGGCTCTCTCCAGCGCTTCTTCCCTCTCTTCTCCATGAAGAACTCTTTCAACCAGCCTTCCACCATGCGGGGCAATCATTTTAACCTCCAGCGAAAAACTTCATTTATTTTCCCTAATTCCGGATGAGAATTTTTCATGAATTGGAAATTTTTATCTTTAGTTTTAGCTTGATTTGAATTTTCCTTAATAATCCCTAATTTATTCAGTTCAACATCACCTTGGCCAGAGCTAAAATAATCGGCATTTTTCTACTCCTTAACACTTGCTCAATCTATATACCCTAAAGCACGCAGCCTCTCTTTTACCTTCTCCTCATCTTCATGCGAGAACGCCTCCTTATTTTCCTCCTCTTTAGCTAGGTTTTCTCTGATTATTTTGGTGATGTAACTTGAGACAGATGTCACCTCAGTGCCTTTTATCTTTTCCTCTATTTTTTTATAAAGGGAAGTGGGAATGGAAACAGTCATAAATTCTTTTTCCATTTTATTCTCCTCTTATCTTCAATAAAATTAGAAATTAACTTATTAAAAAATAATTTATACACTAGAGGCCCTTTTTTTTCAACTGATAAAAATTACTATGATGCGTAACATCGAAACCGGACATTAAAGAATTTACAAAAGTACCCAGTTCGGGTTGAAATACTTCCTTTAAAAAGGAGGTATTTCAATGACCGAATAGTTAGGCAAACGAACATCAACTAGATGGATAGAGTATGTCTTAGAGCAATTTAATGATCATCATCTTTCTGAAGTCGAAAAAGGAGCCAGCTTTATGAGTTGCGGCAAACATGGCTTAAAGCTCAGATTAACAAGCAACCTTTTAGGCTATCCACCCTCTTAAGAAAGCCAGAAACGTTCTCTGACAAAGGAGGTTGAAGATTTTCTTCACCAAGAGCTCTCTTATATCAGGAAGAAAGCAAACTACTATAGGGGAAGATTTAACTCTGCTTATATATCGGAGCTCATTGCTAAAAGGTTTCATCTTTCGATCCATCGCAAAACTATAAGACTATGCGCCATAAGAGAGGGCTATTATTTTCAAGCACCCAAGGAAAAGAAGAAGCCTTGTCTCCGGTTTGAGATGGACTCTGTGGGGGGCTTTCTTCTAACATGACACCTCTCGCCATGTCTAGCTTCCTGGGAGCGGCGGATACCATGATCTCATCATGACCAAAGATGATCATTCCCGATTCATTCCTGGTTTTTCGGCTGGGACACATCTCTCTGGCACGGAAGATTTTTGAGACCTATGGCTTCGCCTTGGCCTATTATGTTAGGCGCCATAGCATCTTTAAATTTAAACTTGGATCAGAATGTATCCATTACACCAGACGGATCTCAGAGGAAGAAGGGAAAATCCAATTCAAGAGAGCCTTAAATTCAGTAGAGATCGCTGTTCTCTATGCCAAGGATGCGAAATCCAAGGGGAAGATCGAAAAAGGGCTTGATTACTTCTAGAGAGTTCATCAGGAGACAGAGGAAATCCCCGCCGTAAGATGGAAGAAGGCGATCCAAGAGAAGGGAACGAAGCTTCGGCCTCTTCCCCAGGAAAAAGATTTAGAGCTATCTTTTCCCTCCATTTTTAAAGAACAGTTTATTCGGATGGAACTATTAAATTCCAAGGGATGACTTATAAGATAAATCAATTACCAGGAAGAAAGGTCATTGTAGCCTTTATCCCCGGGAGAAAACTTATGGCCCTCTCTAATAATCAGAAAATCTGGCAATATCATTTTGAGGGATATCAATAGCTATAGTCTTTTTAAAGAAATTATATGTCCGCTTTCGTGTTCCTAAATGTCCAGTTTTAAAGGTTACGTAACACTCCTCCTTGCTTAAATTGAAATTTTTTGAGGAATGTGTTATACATCGATTTCATTTTTTATGAAGGACCTTAACTCATGTGGCTTCTAAACTTGACACCCTATTCATTCCTAATCGGAATCGTTGGCTTTTTCTTTGCCCTCACTCTCTACTTCTTAATAAAGAGATATCCTTCGGGGAATGAATTGATGAATGAGATTGCAGATGCTATTCACTCAGGAGCGATGATCTTTCTCCGGAGGGAATACACTTATATCATAATATTTGTGGGGGTAGTCTTCCTCATCCTTTGGCGCCTGCTTTCTCTTTCCACAAGCCTGGCCTTCCTCTCAGGAGCGACTTGTTCCATGCTTGCGGGATTCATCGGTCTCAAAGGCTCAACGCGTTCAGCGGTGAGGACAACTCAGGGCGCTATCCTCGGTGGCATGCCTCAGGCTCTAAGGATAGCCCTTGAGGGTGGAGCTGTTATGGGTATTTCAGTCGCAGCTCTAGGAGTTGTGGGCGTTGGAATTTTTTTCTTTTTCACTAAAGACCCTAAGATCATCAATGGGTTTGCCATGGGTGCAAGCTCGGTGGCTCTCTTTGCTCGTGTGGGAGGTGGCATCTACACCAAGAGCGCAGATGTGGGAGCTGACCTTGTGGGAAAAATTGAGGAGAAGATCCCTGAAGATGACCCAAGAAATCCGGGTGTCATTGCGGATAACGTAGGAGATAACGTGGGAGATACGGCAGGAATGGGAGCAGACCTCTTCGAGAGCTATGTGGGCTCAGTGATTGCTTCAATGGCCATTGGCTCAACCCTTTCCCCCTCGCTTCTCTACATGTCCCTTCCCCTGATTTTGATTGTGATTGGGCTCTTGAGTTCCATTCTAGGCGTTCTTTCCATAAACATCTTCAAAAATTTTTCCCCTCAATCTGCACTGCGGAATGCAACTTATTCCAGTTCCATACTCTTTCTCATAGGGGCATTCCTCTGCATTAAAATTACTCTGGGAGGATTAAACATTTTCTGGGCGGTTTTGAGTGGGATGTTGGCTGGAATTCTCATCGGCTTGGAAAGTGAGTATTTCACCTCTGGTCCTCCAATCAAAGTGATTGCCCAAACCGCTCAGACAGGAAGCGCCCCCACCATAATCATAGGTCTCGCTATAGGTTTTCAAAGCACCATTCTTCCTCTGTTGACAATAGCCGGCTCAATTTACCTCTCTTACAAACTCTCCGGGCTCTACGGTATAGGAATCTCGGCTGTGGGAATGTTAGCAACTATAGGCATTGTGATGTCTACAGATTCTTATGGGCCGATCGCAGACAATGCGGGAGGAATTGCAGAGATGTCAAAGGCAAACCCTGAAATCCGCAAAATTACAGATAAGCTGGATGCCCTAGGAAACACAACAGCAGCCATCGGCAAAGGATTTGCCATTGGGTCTGCGGCTCTTACAGCCCTTGCCCTCTTCTCTGCCTATCAGAAAACAATCAAGGCTTCTGTGATAAGCCTTACCCAAGTAGAAACAGTCGTTGGTCTTTTAATTGGCGCCCTAATGCCTTTCGTGATTTCCTCCCTTACTATAAAGGCAGTGGGGAGAGCGGCAAACAAACTTGTGTTAGAGATAAGAAGGCAATTCAGGGAAATCAAAGGACTGATTGAGGGCGAAGCTAAGCCCGATTCTGACCGTTGCATAGACATTGTCACTCGAGGTGCTCTGAGAGAAATGATTCTTCCTGGACTTCTTGCGGTGGGAATACCTCTTTTCATGGGTTTTGCCATAGGAAAAGAATGCTTGGGAGGTTTCCTGGCAGGTGCGACTTCGAGCGGGGTTTTGCTTGGTATTTTTATGGCAAATGCCGGTGCAGCCTGGGATAACGCAAAAAAATGGATAGAAGAAGGGAATCTCGGAGGAAAGGGGAGCCCTGCTCACGCTGCCTCCGTTGTCGGAGACACAGTAGGTGACCCTTTGAAAGATACTTCAGGACCCTCGATGAATATCCTCATCAAATTGATGGCGGTAGTCAGTCTTGTCTTTGCTCCTCTTATCATATGAAGCAAAAATTATTTCCCTGATATAAGTAGCGCAGGTTTTTTTCTAAGCTTAGGTTTTTAAAATTTGATATTATCCTCTTTTTAAGTTATAATTTTCAACCATTTATCGTCTGAAGAAATCAACCGAGGAAATGCTCGATGAAGGTTAACGTCTGGAATACAATCCTCCAGATTAGCAAAGAAAGAAGAGTGGAAACTGGAGTGATAGTGAATGCCATTGAAGAATCCCTCAAAATTGCCTCGTCGAAATACTTCACCCACAATGAGAATGTCAATATCTCTTTTTACCCTGAAAAGGGAGAGCTGAGAGTTTATGCAGTTAAGAAAGTTGTCGAGGACCCTAAAGACCTTTCCTCTGAAATAAGTCTTGAAGAAGCAAAAAAAATTAACTTTAATGCCAAGTTGAATGAGACCATAGAAATAGACCTTCCCTCTGAAACCCTGGGACGAATTGCGGCTCAAGCAGCAAAGCAAGTAATTTTCCAGAAGGTTAGAGATGCAGAGCAGGAACGAATCTACAACATGTTTGCCCCTCGACAAGGAGAGATAGTGACTGGCATCTTGAGGAGATTTGAGACGAACAACAACATGATCATTGAGGTAAATAAGGTAGATGTGCTCCTTCCTTTCAGGGAAAAATTGAAAAATGATGAATTCAAAAGAGGCGACAGAGTGAAAGCAGTCATAATCAAAGTACTCAAAGAAAATAGAGGCCCTCAAGTGATAGTCTCAAGAACTGATCCAAAGTTCCTGGCCAAACTCCTTGAGCTCGAGATACCTGAAATAGCAAATGGAAACATTGAGATAAAAAACATAGTTCGTCAACCTGGTGAGAGAGCAAAGGTGGCTGTGTTTAGTAAAGAAAAAGACATAGACCCAATTGGAGCCTGCATTGGAATAAAAGGAAACAGGATCTTAGCCATAAGCCAAGAACTTTGTGGAGAAAAAATAGACATAATCCAATGGTCTGAGAATCCAATTACCTATGCGAAGTCTGCACTCAGCCCGGCAAAAGTGGAGAAGGCCTTCATCCTCAACAAGGAAGAAAAAATTATCCAGGCTGTCGTCTCGAAAGACCAACTCTCTCTCGCAATCGGGAAGGGCGGAATCAATGTCAAGCTTGCTTCAAGGCTTACAGGATGGAAATTTGAGATAAGGAAAGATTGAAATCAACTCAGAGGGGAATCAGGAGAAATCATTGAGCATGGAAACAAAAAGTAAAAAGAAAGCCAAACCTCCCGCAAAAAAAGATAAGCCAGAATTGAAGGAGTTAAAAATTAGAGAAGCAACGACCATAAAAGAATTTGCAGAAAAAATCAACCTAAAGAGCAAAGACCTCAGCGATAAACTGACGCAAAGAGGTTTTTCTTTCAACGTGAATGACATCATCGATGAATCCCTCATTAAGGTTCTTTCTGAGGAACTAGGCTTAAATCTCTCTCTCAGTTCTGTTGAAGAAGAAGTTCGCTCACTGGCCTATTCTCGACCAGAAGAGTTAATCCCCAGGTCTCCTGTCGTCACCATCATGGGCCATGTAGACCATGGTAAGACTACTCTTCTCGATTCAATCCGCAAATCTAATATCGCTGATAAAGAAGCAGGAGGAATCACTCAACACATAGGTGCTTCAAGAGTCTATCACAAAGATAGATTCATCACTTTCATCGATACACCAGGCCATGAAGCCTTCACTCGAATGAGGGCGAGAGGAGCAAAATTAACAGATATAGTGGTGCTCGTAGTAGCTGCAGATGATGGAGTAATGCCGCAAACAAGAGAAGCTATTAACCACGCCAGGGAAGCCGGTGTCCCCATAATCGTAGCCATTAATAAAATCGACAAACCCGAGGCTAACATCGAGAAGACAAAACAACAGCTTTCTAAGGAGGGATTATTGGTTGAGGAATGGGGAGGGGATACCATCTGTGTTGAGGTTTCTGCAAAGGAAAGACTCAACATAGAAGAGCTCCTGGAGATGATAATCCTTCTCGGAGAGGTGATGGAGATTAAGGCAAATCCAAAGGTTCCAGCCCAGGGAGTAGTTCTTGAGGCTCGTCTCGACTCCAAAAAAGGACCTTTAGCCACCATAATCGTCCAGCATGGAGTACTCAAACCTGGAGAATCTTTTATCAGTGGAACATGCTACGGCAAAATTAGAGCACTCTTCGATGAACATGGAAAATCCCTCACCAAAGCAGAGCCCGGCTTCCCGGTTGAAGTCCTGGGTTTTTCTGAAGTTCCTTCCCCAGGTGACGTCTTTCAGGTTGTTAATGACATTGAAACAGCGAAAAGAATAGTGGAATATAGGTTATCTCAATTAAAGAAGGGAGAAACGAGAAGACCACAACATCTAACTCTGGAAGACTTATTTAAGAAAATTGAAGAAGGTGAAATAAAGGAACTTCCCCTCATCATCAAAGGAGATGTCTTTGGCTCAGTCGAGGTTCTAAGGGACCTTCTCCCCAATCTGAGCAGCGATAAGATAAAATTAAAAATAATTCATTCCGCCGCGGGAAACATTACGGAATCCGATGTGCTCCTCGCTTCTGCTTCAAAAGCCATCATCATCGGGTACAACCTAAAGCCCAGTGCCAAGATAGTAGAAATGGCAAAAGAAGAAAACGTAGAAATAAGGGCTTACAATGTAATCTATGAGCTCATAGACGACATAAAAAATGCCTTGCGCGGCTTGCAAGAGCCAAAGCTTAGAGAAGTATATCTTGGAAAAGCGGAAGTCAGGAGAATCTTTCAGATACCAAAGGTGGGCCCTGTTGCAGGTTGTTTTGTAATCGATGGAAAAATTACAAGGAATGCGGATGTGCGCGTAATTAGGAATAATGAAATAGTCTACCAAGGAAAAATCTCTTCTTTAAAGCACCTTAAGGAGAATGTCTCAGAAATAAGCAAAGATTACGAATGTGGGATAGCCCTGCAAAAGTTTAAAGATATCCAAGAAGGTGACATCATAGAAGCCTATATTAGGGAAAAGGCAATGTAATTTTCTTAAAGAGGAATCTAATGATAGTGGGGGTTTTATTTTTAGAAATATTCTTTCCTCAATCACATTCGCTTAAAGAGAAAAGAAAACGAATCTTAAGGCTCAGAAACCGGGTTAGAGAAAAATACAATGTCGCCTTTGCTGAGCTTGACCATCACGACAAATGGCAGAGGTCAAAAATTGGAATCGTGACTCTCAACAATGATAGAGGATTAATAGAGAGTATGTTTAACAGAATCCTCGATGAGGCAGAAGCATCTATCGATGGAGAAATTATAAATTCCGAGATTCAATACTTCTAACCTATCTTCGAACATGGTTGAAAGTAGAAGACAGAAAAGAGTGGGAAGTTTGCTAAAAGAGGTGTTGAGCAAACTGCTCATCGAAGATATTCAAGATGCCTCCTCGGGGCTCATAACTGTGACGCGGGTAGAAATGAGTAAGGATTTGCGAGTAGCTCACGTATATATAAGCCTCTATGGCTGTGAAAGTTCGAAATTTACTCTTGATTTTTTGGAAAGAAGGAAGAAACATATCAGGAAAACTGTTGCCTCAAAGATAAAATTAAAGTATAATCCTGAGCTAATTTTTTCTCTTGATTCTGCTCTGCTCCATGAAGAAAGAATCGACCGCTTGCTTGAAGAAATTAAGAGAGATGAAAGATGATCCTTTGAATGCAATCTCAGAGAAAATCCTGGCAAGCAAAAGCTTCGCCATCACCTCCCACTTGAGACCAGACGGAGATTCTCTCTGTACAGGGCTTGCTCTCTATTTCATGGGGAAGCAGCTGGGCAAAAAGGTAGCTTTTATCAATAAAGACCCTACCCCCTATCCTTTCAACTATTTCCCCGATATGGAAAATATAGAAATCGGAGAGATTTCTCCTCAAAATTTTGAGGCCGTGATTATGCTTGAATGCGCAAGTGTAGCGCGTTCCGGACAATCAAAACTCGAAAATTATTTCAAGATAAATATCGACCATCATCACACCAACGATTGTTATGCAGAGATCAACTGGGTAGACCCTGAAGCATCCGCTGTGGGAGAAATGGTTTATTATCTTGGGGAGAAGCTGGGCATCGATTTTACCCCTCAAATCTCGAATCACCTCTACTGTGCCATAGCATCAGATACAGGATCATTTCAATTCTCCAACACTAAAGCAACAGCCTTTGAAGTCTGTCATAAATTGATCAAACATGGAGCAGAGCCAACAAAAGTTTCGGAACTCCTTTACAACAACAATTCTCCCGAAAAAATAATACTCTTGGGAAAGGTTCTCTCCTCCTTAAAAATGAACAAGAGAGGAAACATAGCCATCATTACCATGTTCAGAAAAGACCTCAAGTCTCTAAATCTGCGCGAAATCGACACCGAAGATATAACGACTCTTGCCCGTTCAATAAGAGGAGTTGAAATGGTTCTTTTTTTCAAAGAAATAAAAAAGGATACTTTTAGGATTAGCCTAAGGTCAAAAGGCAGAGCAGACGCAGCCTATGTCTCTGAATATTTTGGAGGAGGCGGACATGTCCATGCTGCTGGATTCACCGCTTATGGTAAGTACGAAAACCTCCTTGAAGAGATCCCAAAAACTGTGGATAAGCTGCTGAGGAGAAGAGCCAAAAAAGATGAAAAATAGAAAGAAGCGCTGTTGAAAATATACAATGGATGGGCTCATCCTCATCAATAAAACCTCTGAACTCACTTCCCACGATGTAGTTCAGAGAATTAGGAAAATAATTAAATTTAAAAAAGTCGGTCATTTTGGCATTCTTGACCCTCTATCCACAGGATTGCTAATCATTGGGGTGGGGAAAGCCACTCGCCTTTTCCCCTTCTATTCTAAAATGGACAAAACCTATGAGGGAGAGATTACTTTAGGTTTCGCTACTAATACCTATGATTCCTCAGGAACCCCGACTTCCGCCGCCCAAAAAAATTTTCCCCAAGAATCTATCCTCCTCAAGGAAATGAAAAAATTCGAAGGAGAAATCATCCAAATTCCCCCACCATTTTCTGCAAAAAAATATAAAGGAAAACCTCTTTATGCCTTAGCTCGTAAAAAAAAGAAATTTGAACTAAGGCCTACGAAAGTGTTCGTTCATTCTTTTGAACTCCTTGATTTCAAGCCACCCTATCTATTTTTCAGAATAAGATGTTCTTCAGGAACTTATATCCGTTCGATTGCCCATAGCCTTGGTGAAAACCTGGGCTGCGGCGCTCACCTCTCGAGCTTAACGCGAACAGAAATTGGAGAATTTAAGCTCCAGGATGCCTTTAAACTAGATGAAATATCTCGAATCGCGGCTGAAGGAAGATTAAAAGAGTGTCTCTTCCCTCTGGAATCTATCCTACCCCAATTCCCAAAAATTATTCTCCTTAAGAAAGGTGAAGAGCTGGTAAAGAATGGACAAATGATAACTCAGCAACACATCCTGAGAATAATGGAGGGAAGTAGGCAAAACTCTTCTGAAGAATTCCTTTCAGAATACGAAATATTCAGGTTATTCAACCCAGAGGGAAAAATAATTGCCCTTGGAAGAAGGCTTCCCGGGAAAAGAGTTTTACATCCCTTCTTAGTTTTTTAGCCTGAAAAAAACAAATTACTTAACTTGCCCTTCATAAAACCCGTGTCAAATCCTTCAAAATCTTCTTCTATGATGATTTAACGCAAGTATTTTTTATAGCCTCCTTTCTTTTTTTCTTTATATTTTTTTAGCCTTCGGTCTTTTGAACCAATCTTCTATCCGTCCCCTTATCGTTTATGTTAAGTCCGCACAAACCGTAATATTAGGTCTCGGTCCCTTAACCTAACCAAGAACCCAACCATTTAAACGTTCGTTAAGATTTTAACAAAGCAGCCGATCATATTCTTAAATTTCATCTTTTGTAGGGTAGATAACTACGCCCATCTTTTAACACCCTATAGATCATTGTTAATAAACGTCTCGCTGTAGCTACTTTAGCCATATTTACTCCCTTTCTTCTGGCGCGCTTCCTGTAAAATGATCATATATCAAAATCTTTTTTGCAACTTGGGTAAACTGCATCTAACGATGTCCATCTGAGCCAAGTATTCCCTGCTTTAATGATCTTTCCATGATACCTCCTCTCCCCAGAGCTGTAGATTGATGGAATGGCCCCTGCAAATGAATGAAGATTCTCCACTGATTCAAATCTCCTTATATCAGCTATCTCCGTGGCTACTAAAACGGATAAAAATTCCCCAAAACCAGGAACAGTGTTGATAAGTGGGACTTCATCCAGTTGCTTCTAACAAATCCTTGTCCAGTTAAGGGAAATCGACTTCTATCAAGGATAAAAGCCCCTTTTGGCTTAATATATTCTTCACCCAGCTCTCCTCCTCCTGCAGCTTTATTCTCTGTTGTGCTAACAACCCCCTTTTCTTCTTCTTTCGCAAGTCCTACTCCCAACGAAGAATGCCCTTTGCCTTAAGACCCATTGAGAAATCCGATTCTCCTGCGAACAGGCATAAACTTCCGGGATGAAATCCATACACAATAAATGGGCTAATATCCTCGAATCTCGCTTGTCTGTCTTGATCTTAGCTTTGGCTATAGCTTTGATCTATGCAGGATGGCCAATCCTTATATCAAATCCAAACTCTTTCATTAAATCGACCATAACATAACTGCAACGCCCAGCCTCTCTTACAGCCTTGATTTCTTCCCCTTTCTCATCGAGAAATGTTTCAATGTTGTGACAGGTGTTCCTCACATCCCCTGACCTTAGCTCCATTCTGTCCTTATCCATGATGGTCATGTATGAGCATTGCTTGTGATGATCAATACCCATATACTTCATATGAGCACTTCCTTTGTTAGCTTGTTTCCTGGGTAATTGCTCATGGCGACTTTACCACCCTCAAACCATGAAAACAAGCTATTTTCGAACTAATTTATCACAAAATGAAGCCACACCCTGGGCTAAAGCCCAGGGTATCGGCCCTCTGACATAATCTGGTTATGGCTTTCTTGTCTGATCGCGAATGTACTTTTTAACAATCTCTTCATTTACCTGGCCAACTCTTTCGGCAAAATACCCATCCGCCCAAAAACTGTCTCCCCACAAAAATTCCTCCAACTCCGGATACTCCTTCCTCAATACCAGACTCGTTCCCCCTTTGAATATCTGCACCACGAGATGGAGATGATCATCTTGAATTGCCATCTCGCTGATCCACTACTTGTTCATCCGACAGGCTTCGTACATATGCTTCTTGAGGCGGATGGCTATTTTCTCTTTCAATACCCGTTTCCGATATTTGGGTATCCATACCAGATGATATTGAAGCCGATGTCTCGTATGGGCTCCGGTTGTGTATCTGGCCATAACCAGATTATGCCGGATTTGCCTCCACTCCGCCAGCTTTGCTGGCTTCTTTCCGTGTGCCATTCATCCCCAGGCTTGAGAGCCTGGGGTTTTCTGGCTTCTTAGATAAACTCCCTCAGGGGGCATGATTCGTCTGGTACATCAGATATAGCTGAGATTACCGATAGAGGAGATACCAATGGGTAAGGTGAAGAAGATTCGCACAGCCTGCGGCAGTTGCCGCGGAGGCCGCGGCGTGATTGCCCACGTCAAAGACGGCAGGGTGATCAAGGTAGAGGAAGACCCCGGCTCACCCATCAGCCATGGGATCATGTGTGCCAAATGGCTTGCCATCACGCAATTGGCATATCACCCGGATAGGATTCTTTACCCTATGAAGAAAAGCGACAAGTGCTGGGAACGCATCTCCTAGGATGAGGCTCTGGATTCCATCTGCGAGAGGTTCAAGCAGGCCATCCGGGAAGATGGCCCCGAGTCCATCTTCATCGGCCAGGGGACAGGAAGCAATTACGAGAGCTTTCTTTATCGCTTCGCCAACCTCCTGGGCACGCCCAATGTCCCCACCGCAGGACACATATGGTATATCTCCCGTGTTGGGGCCACCCGGATCACATGCGGCAATCTACCCGTGTGCGACTACGAAGGTGAGCCCAAATGCATCGTGGTTTGGGGCTGCAACCCACTGTGACCCAATCCTGACGAATACAAAGGAGAAGGTTTCTGGAGGGCCTACAAAAAAGGCGCCAAGCTGATCGTCATAGACCCGCGCAAGGGGTTTCTGGCTAACAGGGCGGACCCATGGCTCTAAATCCGCCCATGGACAGATGCCGCCCTGGCCTTTAGGTTCCTCAACGTAATCATTGAGGAAGGGCTCTACGATAGCGAGTTCGTCAGTCAATTCGTTCATGGCTGGGAAGCCTTCAAGGAAAGGGTGAAAGAGTATCCGCTGGAACGGGTGGAAGAGATCACCTTGGTCAGGCGGGATCTCATCCTCAAAGTGATTGAGAGGGTACCATACTACATACCCATATATTGCCATCATTGCGTTAGGCAGCCATGCCGGGATTCATGCCCCATAGAGGCTATCTCGCGGAATGAGTGGGGCATTGTGCGCGTGGATGAAGAGCTATGCATCGGTTGTAAGGCCCGCGTTGAGGCCTGACCTTTTGGGGCCATGCAGTTCGATGAGGAGCGGGAGGTGGCACTGATGTGCGACTTCTGCTATGAAAGACTTCAGCAGAATGAGGCGCCAGCCTGTAGCCTGTAGCCTGGTCTATACAACGCGGTGAATCCTTTGGGGAAACATGAAGGCGATTTTGCAACTCCTCCAAGCCTTCCCGAATCTCCTGTAACTCCGCTTCCGACAGCTCCCACACTTTCGCTGCCAGCGCGTCAATCTCCGCCTCGATCTCCCGCACTCGCGCCGGATACCCCTGCGCTGCTGCACACGTCCGCCGGAGCGGTCATGACAGCTTTTGCGCTCAAGAAACCGTCCTTATGGATTGTGTAACACCTACTCAGATCGCTTATTTACTCCGCACGAGAGTCCTCAAGAATCTTAGCGATCGCCTTTCCAATATTGTCAAACCAGTATTTTGTATAGCCCGGCGTCAGCATGTTCACATCATCGGTGTACAGAAAGGTGAACACTCTCACCTTCAATCCCTCATGCTCCAGAACTTTCCTTCCGTTACCGTTTTCCTCGAATATCCTCTTGTATCCTTCAACCTTGTGCATGTAGTCCGTATGACTTATGCCTTTGGGGTCAATGAAGACGATAAAATAGCTATCGCCCCTCTGCAGCCAGAAGATAAAATCAGGGTAGAAGTGGCTTATCCTGTTTGTCTTCGGATCGTAGTAGGGGATGTAAACCTGGTCCAAGCTCTCGTCCAACTTGCTGAATAACCACCAATCGAACTCCTGGAATTTGTTGTCGTTTTCCAAATACCTTTCCAAGTCATTAACGAACTTTACTTCGCTTGGGGTCTTAATAATGTGCTTGATGTAGTCTATCTTCTCCGCTTCGGACAGGATGACGGGAATGTAGTAGTGGTTGGCAACATACTTGATTCTGATTCTCTTGCCATCTTTGTCGAACTGTTCAACGTCGCTCAGACTCCTAGCTTTCTGCATATACTCTTCGGGGGATAGTATCCCGTATTGCGCGCGGAGTTCTTTCACAAGAGTTGGGTAATTCTTGACCTTTTCAATTCTGCCTTGGAGGTCGCTGATGTCTTTGAGAGACACCTTGATGTTCTTGAAGTGCCTTATCTCCTCCTCTAATTCCTTCAACCGTTCAAACTCTTTTGGTACGACGCTAAAGTAGTCAAGGATTCTCCGAACGAGCAGGTCTATGTTCTTGAAACTCCGCCCATCAGGCTTGTAATAATCGTCGTAGTTGGTCAGGCTGTGGTGCAGAATCCTGAGTTTTTCAGGCTCAGCCTCGTACATCGAAAGCAGTACCCTATCGTCGCCGATGAACTCAATATACCTCCTGAGCAAGTCAAGTTCGCTTGGCGTTATTTCAAACTTCGCTGGCTTTTGCTGCCCTACCAGTGGATGGTCAGCCTCTCTGTAGGTTGGGATCAACAGCTTGTGTTTCTTCGCTTCCCCACTGATGTCGAACAGCGAGAGTTGCTTGTATTCCCCCTTTTCTTGGTCGAGTTGCTCTATGACTGTGTGCAGCGCATTCCTATTCGTTCCGAAGATGAACAGGGTCTCTATCGGCAAGACCTTATCCTTGATTTGGCAAAACAGCTCTTCCTCTACTTCCTTGGCGTTGTAAAGCTGGAGCAAGCGCTTTCTTTTGTCCCTAAAGGGTTCAATTCGGACGCCCCTGCCGACCGATTGGAGGATAAACTTCTTAGCATCCGTGCCTGTCCCGATGTTGATGAAGTTGATGACATTCGGTCGGTTGGAATCCCAACCCTCGTAGAAGGCACGAGAGCCCAGCAGGACATTGATATCGGAATCGTCTCTATTTATTCGTTCAAAAAACCCTTCCTCCTCAAATCGGTGATTCACATTAAAGCGAGACAGTTCGTCTTTTAGCCAATCGGGCATATCGCCCGTTTTCATTAGAGCAAAGTGCTTGTCAGTAGTAGTTAGTTTGAAAGCAACTTGCCTTTTATCAGATGGTCTAAATGAGATTTCGATCTCCCCACCGCTGCTTGAGTTATACACGTGCTCCAAAATGTCTTCCTTGCTCAATCCCTCGAAAACCTGCTGGTCAATTTCAATTCTACGGCCCTCTTCAAACATAAGGCTTGGTCGCTCCCTAAACTCATCCCAGAGTTCATCTTTCGCCTGCTGCCACACATCGTCGCTGATCGCACCTTTGCCGATTCGTTCCAGCTCCTTGAAGAAAAGCTTCAAGTCTGCCTCCTCTATGTTGACAGAATGGACCAAGGTCAACAGCAGTGGCTTGTGGTATAAGTCAGCTCTCACATCTCGTACGTCCTCATAGAACTTACTCGCATAAGCCAGCATCATCAAGGACTTCAACACCACCTTTTGCTTCTCTTCGTCGTTGTACTCTTCATCGCCCCTGAAGGCCCTTATCTCCTGTTTCAAGATGGCGATATGCTTACCGTATCCTGCCCTGATGAATTCCGAAAGGTTGAAGTTGCAGACCGTCGTGATAATGTCTCTGGGGTCGGTGAAGGTAGCGGAGAAGTTGAACAAGAAGCCGTTTCGTGAGAGGATGGAATAGATATGCTGTCTTTTGGACTCCTCTCTGTCCCCCTTGTGGGCCTCGTCGAGCAGGACATACCACTGGCCTTGGCCATCGTAGTTTTTGAAGTCAATGATCTTCTCTTTTTGCTCATCGCTGAGGTTGTCGGAGCGATAGTAGAAAACGGTCAACTCCTGCTCTTTGAACAGCGAAGGATGTTCCCTTTTGGCGTCGGCGTATTCCTTGAGTTCCCTCAGCTTGATGAAGATGTCGCTGCGGGCAGCGTTAAACTCGTTTACATGGGCTTTGAGTTGGTCTATCAAGTCGTCCCTGTGAGTCAAGACCAGGATGTCGTGGGGCGGAATCTCCCCCAGTTGAATCAGGTTTCTCAAAACCTCGATGAGCTTGATAAGGACGAGGGATTTGCCGCTTCCTGTCGCCATCCAGAAGGACATGCGGTTAATGAAATGTTCATAAGGGATCTTGCTATCCTCTACCTCGTAGTATTCCATCAAGAGGTGGGAGAGGTTTCTGTTTGCCCTGTCCAATCCAATGCTCAGATCCCTGTCTTGTCCATTATCCCGATACCAGTCGGAAAACCTTCGCTTCCGTTCCTGGTTTACTTCCAGCCTTTCGCCCGCCTGGTAGTCCACAAAGTCGTCGTAATACTTCCACAGCACCTTTATGGCGCTCTCCACCGCCTTTTGCTGGTAATCCCAGAGCTTCTTGGTCGTGGAGAAAGTCGCCAAGTCAAAAGAAGTCCAGTTGACAGGCAAAGCGTCAAACGGCAAATCATCTACCATGTCTTGCAAAAAGACTCGCGCCATCGCATCACCTTGTTTCCTTCGTCAGGATAGCTTCGATTTCCGCAAGAAGACCTGGAACTTCCCCTTTGGCGATCGTCCACACAATCTCGTAGTTGATGCCAAAGTAGTGATGGATCATTTTATCCCTCATGCCCGCCAGGTCTCTCCAGGGAATTTGTGGATACGTCTTCCTCAGACGGCTGGAGAGATTCTTCGTCGCTTCACCGATGACCTCAAGATTGCGCACGACCGCATCCTGAGTTTTGCTGTCTTTCATAAACTGCTCGTAGGTCATGCCCTCCGTATAGGCCGCAATGCGCTGTATCGCCTCTCGGATGTCACTGAGGAAGTCTTGATTTCTTCGCTTAGACATAACTCAACGTCCTTTGGATGTCGGCAGCAATGTGTTTGTATCTGGGGTTTTCCATGCTCCTATGCAGGGTATCAAAGGTAGCCAGGTCTACTTTCCTGCCCAATATCTCCTCAAGGTAGTAAGCCAGTGCGACAAACTCCAGCCCCAGCGGTTTCACGAGCTGGACAAGGATGTCAATGTCGCTTTTCGTTGTGGGGGAGCCTTTCGCAAAGGAGCCGTAGATGGCTATCTTTTCCACGCCATACTTTTCCCGCAGGTACGGCAGCTCTTTTCTTAATATTTGCATGATTTCTTCTTTGGTCAAAGGCTCTTTCATCGTTCACCACCAGATCAAAGATTTGACAAGCCTGTAGTCGAGGTTCTTGAGGTCCACTCTTTCGCCGTCTTCAAACTCTACTAAGTCAGGTGTGATCTTCTTGATCCACTTGCCGAGAAGGTTGGAAAGGGCTTCTGCGATGTCTATGTTGTCGTAAAGCTTGGAGAGGTCAACCTTCACTTCGTTTTGCTCAAGGTCAACCTCCAATGCCTCCAGCATCTTCAAGTCGCGCAGGAACACGTACTGGTTATACGGGTCTCGGTACGGGTCTTCAAACAAATCGGCGTCCTCGTATTTCGCCTTGCGCAAGGCGTCTTCGTATTGCTCCAGTTCTATGTATTTGAAAAAGCCACCTGCCTTATTTTCATTGTATTTCTCCTTCACGTCTTTTTCCTTTGAGATGCCCGATTTATCATAAGCCAAAACCTTTTTCATTCTTGGCAAAACCACTGAATAAAAATGTTCTCCCACCTCTACCCCAAGCCATTTTCTGCCAAGTTTATGGGCCACTGCGGTTGTTGTGCCACTGCCGAGGAAGAAGTCTAAAACTAAGTCGCCTTCATCGGATGTTGATTCTATGACACGTTTTAGGAGAATTTCGGAGTTTTCGGTTTTAAAGTCCCAGGAAGTAGAATAACCAGTTATATCCGTCCAGTTGTCAGTCAATTTCTGGAATTGTGCTTCTAAAGCTAAGGGTTCATCGCTATCAGTGGGTTTTATGCCGCCTGCCTTTTCTAATTCAAAAATAGCTTTTTGGCTTAAAGCCCAATGACGGCCCTCGGGAGGCAAAATTTCTTTTCCTAATATTATTCTTGCTCTTGTAACAATTTTACCGCCTTTTTCTTTTAAATTTTCTTTGGAAAATAACTCAACATATTCTGGCTCAATCGGACTCCATCGCACACCAGGTAAATGCATAGGACGCCATTTAGGATTTTCTCTTTGTTTGACTGCTGCTTTAAAAGAATACCTTTCCGATTTAGAAAAGAGATAAAGGCTATCATGAGCGGTATGGTATCTATTTATTTCCTCCGTCGGTCTAAAAGTTCTATTTACCACAATCTCATTCCTAAAATTCCCCTCACCAAAAACCTCATTCATAAGGAGTCTGACAAGCATATTCCCGTTGTAATCGCATCGGACGAAGATGCTTCCGGTGTCCTTCAGGATGTCCTTTGCCCGCCGCAGGCGGTTTTCAAGCATGGTTATCCACGAAGCATCTTTATACTTCACGGAGTAGAAATAGTCCGCCTCTTGCTCTTTGTTAAACGGCGGGTCAATGTAAATCGTCTGCACCTTCTCCCTAAACTTCGGCAAAATTGTATTCAGTGCCTGATAGTTTTCGCTCTTTATCAGCCAGCCGTCCAGAGCCTCGTCAAGGTTCTCAAAAAGGCCAAGGATCTCCAGTTCCAAGTCCTTGAAATACCTGGTGTCAATGGGAAGGTGGCGATACTTGTCGCTCAACTGCCTGCCCATAAGGTTGTTTTCCACAACATCGTCTCTCCTGAAACTGTCGCTCACTATCCCCAACTGCCTCCACTCCTCCACTTGCGACTTGAAACCCTCGTGCCTTAGCAACCTCTCCACAAGCCCCATGTCCCTCTCAGCAATCCTATCCAGAGTTATCACGTAGTTGGAGTTCAAAACAAACTTCGGCTTGTTCCAGATTTTCACCAGTTCGTCCTCAAACTGACTGATAAAGTCAATGATCTTGAAGGCGATGTCTTTCAGGGCTTGGAGTTGCTTGATCCGTGTCTCAGTCCATTCGCTTTCTCCAGCAAAGATATACTGGTAAAGCCAGAGGTTAAACTGCTCTTGTAAAAACGCCTTCGCATTCTTATTGATGAAATAGTCCACCTCGCTTTGCTTGGCAAAGACCCGGAAGGCCCGCTCCAAAGTGTCCTCGCTCACCGCCACACCTTGCTTCCTGCACTCCCTCAAGATCTCGTCCACCCTCGTCTTCCTGCCCTTTTCCGAGTAAGAAACATTGAAGACAAGCGTACCATCCTTTCTTACTGTCTTGAAATCGTGGACAATCTCCCTCTTCTCCATCGCCTTCTTGTGCTCAAGGGTAGAGACATCAAAGAAGAACTTGAACCCGTCCAGCTCAACCTCAAGGTTTCTGAACAACCTGTCGGTCTTGACGTAGTAGAGCATGTGGGTCTTCCAAAAGAGCATCACGTCTCTGTCGTCGGTATAGACCCTCTCGTAGACGTTCTGGTGCAGGGGCGTGAAGGAGAAATAAATCGAGCCACTCTCGCTAAAGTAGCGGCTGAAGAAGGTGTAGAGTTTATCAAAGAGTTCCTCTCTGAAGTCTGGGAACTGCTCCAGGGCTTTCTCTATGTCCTGCTTCAGCTTCGGGAAAACGCCGTCTTTGTAATACCTGGACTTAATGGCCATCAGGTTGATATACCCAGACTTCCCTTCAACTTCCGCCCCTACGAAAACATCCCTTAAGGCTTGATAGAAACGAGCCTCCTTGGCAGATGCCCTGGGGGAAGGATTCATGGTCGCTGTCTTGTTACCTTGTGTTTGTTTTCTCATCTTGGCTCCTATCGCAACCAATCTACGCTGCAGTTGAGCTGCGGTGCGGTTAACGCCGTCAGCTTCAACGGCTCATTCGGCACTCTTAACTTGGCCTTGGAACATTCTTGACGTAGGCCACTATCAGATTATCAATTATCTTGGGATACGATGTGCTGAATGTATCTTCATTCAACTCAAACATGTCTAGGTCGCATTGGTCCAAAAGAGCTTTCATCGCGTAGCACAATTTTCTAAAAAGGGCAAATTGATTATTCCTATCGTTGGGTAAACTAACGGGCTTGTATTTGCCATTCTTTAGAAAGAAATCTCTATACTCCTGCGTAGAGAATCGAATGGTGTATTGCCACTCAATGGGAGGAATCAGATCTGGTAGAATGTGAGCCAAGGTCTTAGAATTCGCTACAATACTTGTCTCCGAAATCGAGAGATTAGGTGACTGGTAAGGCAATCGAAGTCGTTTCAAAATACTGGCATACACGTCCAGTGATATTAATTCGAACCCATCGTGCCTCACGCTTTTTAACACACGTTTATTTTAGAGAGATGCCTACTTTCATTTCTTCTGATTATAATATACTAGGCTTCATCTCTTTTGGCAATACCAAAAAGCCACTTGCGCGGTTGATTCAGGTGGCTTTTGTAATATGTATCGTCGGCAGAAATCCTTCGCGGCTTCACTCTGCTGAATGGAAACACGAGATGGATGTTCACTTTAAGTCGCATGAATTTTCATCCTTCAACTATACCACCTCCTGAGCTCCTTTTTCAGCACTTTACCAGCACCGCCTTTGGGCAGCTCGCCAACAGTGATGAATTCCTTCGGTACCTTGAAAGCGGCCTGGCAGGCTTTCAGGTAGTCCCTCAGGGAAGCCGGATCTATGTGGTGGCCTTTCTGCGGAACAATGAACGCCGTTACCCGTTCGCTAAATATAAAAATATGACGGATTATTCCCCCCAAATCTCCTGATCAGATCTTTTTTAGATCTTTTTTACAACCTTCTCACCCTTGCATGAGAATTATCAATATAATAAGGCGTTGAATTCATACTAAATAAGCCTTTATATCTTCTAAAACGTTTTTAAGAAGCTGCAGTTATGGATTTTAGCGATACCGGTGCCATCATGGCATACATCGTCCCGAAGGCAGCAGACGGGCGGCGAGCAGAAGCCAATTTATCATCTGAGGAAATCCCAAGATGATTCGAAAGCGAGCATCGGCGCCTTCAAGCCCATCTTAGGTTTCCCCAACGAACATTTGCCCAGAAAAAAAACCTCAAATTCTTAGCCGCAGTCAACTTCTTTTTTTCCCAGAGCTCAAAAACTACGATAGTCCAGGTGCACCCTCCTTTATCTGGTGTTGATAGAGAGTATCATCTTGTCATTTAAAATCTTCTCTGATGAAGGGCAATAAGCTTGCCCTCTTTCCGAATTCTAACATAAATTTCTCCTCCAAAAGCTTGAGAAAGCCCCTCAAGCGTTTCTCATTCTGCTTGAGCTATCTCTTCCGCATCCTCACGCCTGAACTGAGAATGAGCCAAATCCCATCTCCGTTCAAGTTTCTGATTTCTCCTCTCAGAGAAAGAAAAAGGACCTATCCTTTCTCTGAGAGCTTAGATACCCAGCTCTAAGGAGCCTACCTAGAGGTCTCTGAGGTTTATCATAGATGCGTTTCTTTCTTGCGCCTTTGCGAATCCTTTAAACTCTCACCGATGGCATAAAAAGGGAAACCTCGTTCTCATAGAGTGAATTCATAGGCCTGGGAAGAGTCCTAGCGGTCCCAGCCCATGAGTCCAGTTCTTGGAGGGAAGGCTTCGAGTAAACTGAATGCCTCGCCTCTTGCAATAGCTCAACAAATGAGAGTTGATAAACTCTGATCCATTATCTCAGAGTCTATACCCAAAATCTTAAAAGGAACTCTTCTCCTCCCATCCTCTGCAGCTCTCGGTGATGAGCCCCCATAAATCCAGGGGATTTCAGGAATCTTGGGTCTCATTAGTGTCCCTGGCTTGGTGCGGCCATAGAGACCCCGCTTAAGACTTCCCTTCTTGGCTTTAAGAGCCCGCTCTATGGTGCTC
>Ga0209102_1000408_pt1 | contig 28943 bp, 22 predicted proteins | sample ConPoolayeHmetaG_FD_185483 | JGI IMG/M metagenome (GOLD analysis project Ga0209102, IMG submission 185483) | Hot spring microbial mat communities from California, USA to study Microbial Dark Matter (Phase II) - Cone Pool mat layer H metaG... ...
ATATCGCAGGAGGAAAGAAATTTCCAGTTTGTCTATGGGGCTACGACCTCCTTTTTAAACTTGTATGTTTTTTATAGGTTGGAGGCTCTCTTTTATGCCTCTCTCAAACATCATCTAGCAACTTTGGCACAGTACCTCACTTTGCACAAAAAACTCCATCTAAAGCCTCTCTCTAAGCTTTCAAATCTCCTTGACTAAGCAAGTTTATTCTCACAAATTCCACAGGAACCAAACTAAAAGAAAAAAAACACAAATAAAGTTCTTCAGAGGTTTCAACTATCTTTAAAAATCATTATTTTCGCTTCCCTCCTTTTTCAGCCACAACGAATCCAGCTATGAAACCGATGAGCAGAATGAGGGCAATGAGGATGATGCGCGACATGCTCAATTTCCAGAAAAAGAATTTAACATCAATGACATGGGTATTTTGAACCATGAAGATGAAAATAATTATGGCCAGAATCACTAAAATCACAGCCTTTGGTTTCATCGACAACCTCCTTGGTAGATATTTTATTAAGCTTAATGACTCCAAAAAAATTTAAGAGGTAAGACTCTTCCCAAAAAACATCAGAATTCTTGAAAAAATTTGAGGAGGCCTTTATCTTCCTACGGATCTTGAAGAGAAAAATCACTTTTCATCCTTGTGAAATGAAAGAGATTCTATTTTAACTGAGTCATAAGTTGATACCGAGCTACATCTTTTTTTCCCACCTCGCAATTTAAAACCTCATTATAGCCATTTTTTCTTCTTAAAGAATCCTAGCATCAAAACAGAAATGCCCACAAAAACTCCCCAAACTGTGAAATATGCCCAACGCATTTTGAGCTCTGGCATATATTCAAAATTCATCCCGTAAATACCAGTAATGAAGCTAAGAGGGATAAAGAGGGTGGCGATTATGGTGAGTACCTTCATGATTTCATTAGTTCTGTTAGTGATGCTTGTAAGATATGTATCATGCATACCAGAGACAATATCGCGAAAAGTTTCAACTGTGTCAATGACCTGAATGGTGTGGTCATAGACATCGCGGAGGAAAATCCGCGTTCCTCTTTCTATGAGAGATGAATCACCTCTTTCAAGCCCGCTGATAACTTCTCTAAGAGGCCAGACTGATTTCCTCAGGAATATCAATTCTCTTTTAAGCTTATTGAGCTCGTTAAAAGTTTCTTTTTCTGGCTGGGTGACTACCTTTTCTTCCACTTCCTCAAGGTAATCTCCAATTTTTTCTAAAATAATAAAGTAATAATCAACAATAGAATCTATCAAAACATAAAAGAGATAATCAGCACCCATCTTTCTTATCCTGCCCTTCCCATTCCTGATTCTCTCTCTTACTGGCTCAAATATGTCTTCCTCCTTCTCTTTGAAGGAAATGACGAAATTCTTGCCAAGAATCAGACTTACTTGCTCTCCTCTAATATCCTTTTTTTCATCCTCATAGATTAACATTTTCAAAACTATGAAAGCATAATTTCCGAAATCCTCTATCTTAGGTCTTTGCTCTGTGTTAACGATATCTTCTACGACCAGGGGATGCAATTCAAATTTTTTCCCTATCTCTTCTATTATCTCCACCTGGTGAATACCATCGACATTGATCCAGGTCACACCTTTTGAATCCTGGGAAAAGAAAAATTCTCCTACATTTTCTATTACTTTCTCTTCAAACTTGGACTCATCGTAAGCGATGATTTTAATCTTAGTCTGTTCCATTTTTTTCACTCCCACAAACACAGGGGTACCTGGAGGAAGACCTGCCTTTTCCCCTCTTTTTTTAAAATATTTTTCCATTGCCATCATCTCTTTCCCTCCTATCTTAATGATTTAGCCGATTTATCCAGGGATGTTTATCTGAAACATAAATCCTCATCATGCGGTAGATGGCTGCCCTTTTCCCTTCCTCAGGGATTGTTTCTGGGTTGAAAAACTCCCACACAATTTTTCCTTCGGGATTTATCTCAAAAACATGCCCTCTGTCGCTTTCTGTGATGAGTGTGTTTCCATTGGGAAGCCTCTGACATGAGCCTCTTGAAATTGAAAAAAATTTCTCTCGAGGATTTGCCTCATATTCCCAGATAATTTTTTTTCTCCTTGGGTCAAGTTCCAAAATTCGGGAATATCCTCTCAGTGCACCGTTGTCAAAAATAAGGATGTTTCCGTTATCCAGAAGGGTTGGATGGTGGGGTTTATCAAGCTCACCTTGTCCCCATTTCCAGAGGAGCTTCTCGTTTTCATGATCAATTATTCCTATGAGGTCTAATTTAAGGGAACAGATAAGAAAGTCGCCCTTTCTGCACAAACCCTCGATATTTCGGTCAATAATTTCAATCGTGTTGGTATGGAGAATATTAAAAGGGTCTTGCTCGGTTAACGAAAATCCAATTCTCTCTTTTCTCTCCTGAATTTTTTGAAGATTTAGGGGCTCATTTGCCCAGCGAAGAATCTCAACATAGCTTTTGACAGGAACTTCTCCCTTAAGGATTTTAAAAAGCGATATCTTACTTTTTACTTTTCCCTCAGGTGTCATCACCAAAATGTAATCGTTAAGCAGAGGAAGAGAGAAAAAAGAAAAGGAAACCAATTCTTCTTCCCTCACTAAGGCGTAAATATCTCCATCTTCTCCCTCTGCAAGGTCATGGTGGAAACGCATCTCTTTCTTCCATTTAATTTGCGAATCCCAGTCTAACCTTATGAGCATTCTATCTTTAACTATAGATAGGATGTCGCCATTCTTACAAGCTTCAACATGCTGCCATGACTCATTTAAGCTCGCTTTTACCTGCCAGGTATGTAAAATTTTCCCCTCCATATCAATGAGATGAGCCATAGAGAGATTTCTCGAACAGTAGAGATTCAGTCCCTCCGATGTATACTTTTTAAAAAATTTTGTGACTCCTGATTTCTTGACTTCATCTCCAGCATGAACCCAAGTTAAGTAAGGGATGGATTTTAAAGCCTCTGTTGCTGGCTTTCCCTTCGGTTTCTCAAATTCCTTGATAAAAAAGAGGTAAAAGATAAAAAAAACTAAAATCAGAGCTGCCACAATTAAAAAAACCTTTTTCATTATGGTTTAAAACAATTTATAGCAGAAGAGTCTCTCTTAAACAAGCCAAACTAACCTTGAAAAAGTATACCTTCCAAAGAACTCAATCTCTACCTTATCCTCATCGAGACCTCTCTTTTCTAGTTATGTAGATAAGCGAAAGAATTGGGGATAAATGATCTCTTATGAAGTAGGTCTCCTGCAGAATAGTCTCCCGAAAATCTTCCTAAAGCCTTGTTCGCTTCAATGACTCCACTTCTTAAAAATCTTTTCCTCCCAAAAAGTTCAATAAATTGATTCAATAATCTAAAAAATCTGGAATTTTGGGACAGGCTTAATCTTTCTATTTTCTTGGTACTTCCATCTTTCTTGAGGAAAAGAGATATGTAGGGAGCTTGATAAAGGAATTCAGCCCCATGGAGTTTATTATTTTTGGGACTAATTGACTAACCATCAATAAGAAAAGAGGTAATGATTATTCAAATTTTGCTCTAAAAACTTCCTCTCTTAAGGTTCTCTATAGACCTTCTTATATTTTATATTTTGAATTCTCCCTTCTTCGCCACAAGATTCTAAAGAACCATTTTTTTAACTTAAAGAAAGTAATATCTCTTCTCCCAGTAAATTTCATAAAGGAGTAAAAATAGTAGAAAAAGCATCTCGGCTTTGAAAGATAGATGGAATGAATTCTTTTTTTAGGGATATGCTTTTTAATATATTCAAGAAGAGAATACTGCATTTCTGATGATTTTCATGTATAATTTCATCTAATTTAAGGTAAGATGAGAGATAAATGGCGAATGTGGTGACTGCAATTCTTGCCGGAGGACAAGGCAAGAGGCTCTATCCTTTGACTAAGAAAAGAAGTAAACCCGCAGTTCCTATTGCTGGAAAATTTCGTTTAATCGATATCCCGATAAGCAACTGCCTTCATTCTGGGTTAAGGAAGATCTTTATCTTGACTCAATTTGCCTCTGAATCCCTTCACAGGCACATCTTCCTTACCTATCGCTTCGACAATTTTTCCAAAGATTTCTTGACCATACTCTCGGCACAACAGACATGGGAACACCTTGAATGGTATCAAGGCACAGCAGATGCAGTAAGACAAAACCTCCGCTTCTTGATTGAAGGGGGAGGGTTGGTCCTCATTCTCTCCGGTGACCATCTCTATCGCATGGACTACAGAAAATTTATCGATTATCATCTAGAAAAAAAAGCAGAGATAAGCATTTCGGTTTACCCTATTACCCAGGAGGAAGCCCCAGAATTTGGGGTGATGAAGGTTGATGAGAGAGGAAGAGTAATAGACTTTTTTGAGAAGCCCAGAGACGCAGAAATTCTCGAAAAAATGAGGGTCCCAGAGGATGCTTTTAAGAATTTCGGTTTAGTTAAAGAAGGAAAAACTCATCTTGCTTCTATGGGTATTTATCTTTTTAACTGGGAAGTGCTCCAGGAACTTTTAGAAAAGACAGAATTCGAAGATTTCGGAAGAGAAGTCATCCCCTTTGCCATCAAACAAAAAAAAGTGTTTGGTTATTTTTTTGACGGCTTCTGGCAAGATATCGGGACAATTCGCAACTTCTTTGAAGTTCATATGCAGCTCACCGAGCCTCTCCCGAAATTCAATTTTTATGATGAAGAAAAGCCTATCTTTAGCCACGCCCGCTATCTTCCAGGTTCAAAGATTCTCTCCTCTGAAGTCAATAACTCAATTCTCTGTGAAGGAAGCATCATCAATCGTTCGAGAATCACAAAGAGCATCATCGGCATTCGTTCTCGAATTGGCGATAACTGCCTCATCGAAAGGACAGTAATGATGGGTGCCGATTTCTTTGAGTCTTTTGAAGAAATCGAAAGGAATATGAAAAAAGGAATTCCCCGGATCGGAGTGGGAAGTGATTGCGAAATTAGAAACGCAATCATCGACAAAAACGCTCGAATCGGAAATGCGGTAAAGCTCATAAATGCGCGTAATATAAATAACGAGACCAAAGATGAGTATGTAATTCGAGACGGGATAATTGTGATTCCGAAGAACGCCCTTATTCCAGATGGGACGGTAATCTGAATCTAAAAAGGAGGCCTCAATGCCTGAACTGCGCTACGATCCTCTTGAACATAGATGGGTAATAATTTCAACAGAAAGAGCAGCTCGTCCCTCAGACCTGGCAGATACCACAAAATATAACCAAGTGAAGACTTGCCCCTTCTGTGAAGGTCAGGAATCATCCACTCCTCCTGAAATCTGGGCTATCAGAGAACCTTGCACTTCCGCCAATTCTCCGGGCTGGAAAGTGAGAGTCGTCCCCAACAAATACCCTGCCTTGCGAATTGAATCTGAAGGAAAAAAGATAGGGGTTGGATACTATGATATGATAGAGGGAATCGGAGCTCACGAAGTAATCATAGAAACTCCTCTCCATGATGTAAGCCTTGCCGACCTTCCCCCCGAACACGTTCGACTAGTCCTCCTTTCCTATAGAGAAAGACTTAAAGACCTCTACAAAGACACTCGATTCAGGTATGTTCTTATTTTTAAAAACCACGGGAAAAGAGCAGGCGCCTCGCTTGCCCATCCCCATTCACAGCTCATCGCCACCCCGATTGTGCCTCGCAATGTCTCAATTAAGCTTGAGGCCGCAAAAAAGCATTACGCCAGTAAGGAAAGATGCCTTATCTGTGACCTAATTCAACAGGAAATAAACACCCAGTCGAGAGTAATTTCAGTGGAGAATGGGTTTGTTGCCCTTGCTCCTTATGCTTCCCGTTTTCCATTCGAAGTTTTTATAGCCCCGATAGAACATAATTTTAGCTTCGGAGATACAAGCGACCAAGACCTTGAAAGACTGGGTTATTTTCTTAAGGATATACTCACGCGATTGAAAATAGTCCTCAACGACCCTCCGTATAACTATGTCCTCAACACCTCCCCTAATATAGAAGCTCAACCAAAGCTCCCCGGTCAGTGGGCAACCCTAAGATACGATTATCACTGGCATATCGATATTATACCTCGTCTAGTAAGAATAGCAGGCTTTGAGTGGGGAAGTGGATTCTACATCAACCCCAGTGTCCCAGAGATTGCGGCCAAGTACTTGAGAGAGAAGAAGGTTGAATGATCAAGCTCTTCCATAGACATTGATCATTTCAGAAAGTTTTTGAATTAAAAAGGCAGGAACTTCTGCCTGAAAAAGGCGCCATTCCCAGTTATTAGTCTTTGTCGAAGGACGATTCATCCTTGCCTCCTCCCCTAATCCAAGAACGTCCTGCATGGGAATTATGGCTAAATTTGAAACTGACATCATAGCCAGTCTTATAAATTCCCAGTGAACCTCCTCCTCTGAAACCTCTCTCCCAAGATAACGAAAAAGTCTTTTCTTCTCCTCAATCTGCGCTTCACTTCTGAACCATCCCCTGACAGTGTTATTATCATGTGTTCCTGTATAGACAACAGAGTTTCTTCCATAGTTATGGGGGAGATAAGGATGATGCGGGTCATCTTTTCCAAAAGCAAAAAGCAGCACCTTCATCCCCGGAAAATTGAATCGATTCATGACTTCTATGACCTCTTGGGTAATTATCCCTAAGTCTTCGGCAATGAAGGGGAGAAAATTGAATTTCGCTTTCATCCTGCTGAAGAAATCTAGAGCAGGAGCTTCAGCCCATTTCCCTGAGACTGCTGAAACTGCAGGAGCCTGAACTTCCCAGTAGGCCACAAAACCTCGAAAATGGTCTATTCTCAGAACATCATACATTCTGAGATTGTGTTCTATCCTTTGAAACCACCACTCATATCCCCTTTCTCTAAGCTTCTCCCAATCATAAACCGGAGTCCCCCAGAGCTGTCCTTTCTTGCTGAAGTAATCAGGGGGGACTCCTGCTATAAACTTCGGTTTCTTATCCTCGCCCAGCTTGAAAAGTTCCGCGTTCTTCCAGACATCGACGCTATCATAAATTACATAGATAGGGATATCCCCTATTATTTTTATGCCCCTCTGATTACAGTAAGTCTTGAGGCCATGCCATTGTTTCCAGAAAATATATTGAAGAAATTTCTCCTTCTCGATCCTTCCCTGTAGCTCTCTTCTTGCCTTCTCCATCTCCCCTTTTTCCTTTTCAAGGAATGCCTTCGGCCACTCACTCCATTGCTTCCCTCTGAAATTTTCCTTCAAAGCAACAAAGAGCGCGTAATCATCAAGCCAGATCATATTTTTCATTGAGAATTCTTCAAAGGCAGAATCTTCTCCTTTTTTCTTGTACCGTTCCCATGCTCGCTCTAAAATTGACTCTTTCATTTTCCTCACCGGCTCGAAATAAACTCTACTGGAGAGGGGCATGACCCAGGAATTAAGTTCTTCCTTTTCAAGAAGACCATCTTCGAAAAGGAGTTCAGGACTTATGAGCAGAGTGTTTGCGGCAAAGGCTGAGAGGCTGTGGTAGGGGGAGTTGCCAAAGGCAGGATCAGTGGGATTTAAGGGAAGTATCTGCCAAAATCTCTGCTTAGCCTGCGAAAGAAAATCCGCGAACCTGTAGGCTGAAGGACCAAGGTCCCCGATTCCGTAGGGTGAGGGCAGAGAAGTGATATGAAGCAGGATACCACTTCTCCTTTTGGAGAGAAAGTGTTCATTCTCAATCTCAGTTAAGCTAACTTTCAAAGACATCTAATCCTCAGACAAGCTCCTAATTTTTTCATTAGCTCAATCCATTGCCTTGCTTCTTGGTCCCCGTTCATGGCTTTTTTATTCTTCATCTCCCCAAGCCTCTTACAAACCCTGAAATAATGGTTTTGAGCTTCCCAGAGATTTAAATCAATAAGGAAACCTTCCAAGAGAGAAAGGAAATGAGTCACATCTTGAAGGAGTTTAATCTCTTCTGGGTTTTTTTCTAATTCTTTCAAAAGAGAGTTGATTTTATCCCTGACGAAAAAACTCAACTTCCTACCTTCTGGCTTGAGAGAGAATTTATTAAATTCTTGGATTAATTTCTTCACTCTCTCTATATCGAGCCCATCTTCTTCCATCAACCTTTGAAATTCATCATTCAAGTTAAACTCAAGAATGGTAGTAAAAACTTTTGGCCATGGAATCTTGCTTTCTCTCAAGAGATGGAGGAGAGGGTAATTTTTTTCGAATATTTTACGGAAAAAATCTTTGACTTCTCGTAACTTAGGCTCCAGAATTCTCGAGATAACCTTATGTTTCTCATCCCGGCCAAGATCAGAAAGGGTAAATAGTTTTTCGCCGAAATTTCTATGCATCAGGGAGATCAATCCTTCAATATTGTCTCTCATAAAGTATTCTTTGAGCTGACTCTGGACGAGGCTGAAGGAACCCTCATCAACCTTTGACTTCACCCCTGCCAAGAGATTCGGGTCATCTAAATACAAAGCGGCAAAGGCTATTTCTTCTTTTTCTAAATCGATTCTCGAATGAATGCGTGCTTTACCCAAGGCTAATTTCTGTCCGCCTCTTTGAGTTAAGTCGCAGGCATCATTCTCTATGAAATAGATTCCAACCTCAGTACTCTCCCAAAAATCCTCAACCAAAGACAAAAGGGCAAAATGAGCTCCGGCTCTGAAGAGATCGACCATCGCGGGTTTGACAAACTGTTGATAAACCTTGGCTCCATCTTCAAGCTGAGGAAGGCTGCTTTTAGCTTTTTCAAGAATGGCAAGGTAAGAGTCTTCAAGGTCGATGCCTGCTACCTCCCGCGCCAGTTGCATGGCTCGAGCTGCATATTGCATTACCTGAATCGTCTCGATCCGTGTTATTTCATCGAAAAACCATCCGCAGCTTGTATACATCAACATTGCATTTCTCTCCATCTCAAGAAGTTTGAGTACTTCTGTCTTTTGCTCCGGAGAAAGGTCATAGATTACGTTTTTTTTGAGAAATGACTCAATATTCCTTTTTGATCTATTATGAATAACTTCAATGTAATCATCCCTTGCCTTCCAGGGATCGAGGAAAACCCCCTTCAGTCTGCTTTCGTAAATTTGGATGAGCCTTTCCCTCAACCAATCCATCGCCTCCCTAAGAGGTCTTCTCCATTGTTGAGAATATCCTTTCTGATTATCTACACGACACCCACAGTCTGCTCTCCATCTTTCTACTCCATGGGCACAGCTCCAGGAGGTTAGGGGAGAAATTTCTACTTCAAACTCAGGTGGGAACATCTCCAGATATTCGCTGTAGAAAGTGAAATAGGCAAGCTCTTTGGATTCTATTTCATGAAGACAATAGGCAAGCGCCATCTCTCCAAAGCGATGATGATGACCGTACGATTCTCCATCTGTGGCGATGTTAACAATTTCTGGCTCTTCTTTTTCTTCCTGAAAGGCATCAATCAATCTTCGAACAAAAAGACCCCCGTCATTGAGAAGGTTTCCAAAAGCAACCTCACCAGAAATCTCTTTATTAAAAAAGAAAATGACTATCCTTCTTCCTGAAGGTAGCTCACAAAAATAGGGTTTCTTAGTATTCAGCTTTCCCTCTTCAACGTCCATCCAGTTCTTTTCATTTTCCTTACGTATCCTTCGAGCCTGATGGGGAGAAAGGATGGTAAACTTAATTCCTTGCTTTGCTAGGAGGTCAAGAGTCTCTAAATCGACCGCAGTCTCAGGAAGCCACATCCCCGAGGGTTTTCTCTGGAAGTGGAGTTCAAAATCTCTTGCACCCCAGATAACCTGAGTCTGTTTATCGCGGGAATTCGAAAGGGGCATAATCAAATGGTTAAAAGCTTGCGCAATTGCTGCTCCATGCCCTGAATGAGTCCTCTGGCTTTCTTTGTCAGCTTCGATTATAGACTGATAAACCTCAGGACTTTTTTCCTTAAGCCAAGAGAGGAGCGTAGGGCCAAAATTGAAGCTTATCTTAGAATAATTGTTTACAATGTCTCTTATTTTCCCTTCAGAGTCAAGGATACGAGCTTGCGCATTAGGAGCATAACACTCAGCGGTAATTTTTTCATTCCAGTCATGGAATGGGTAGGCCGAATCTTGCCTCTCTATTTTCTGAAGCCATGGATTTTCCCTCGGCGGCTGATAGAAATGGCCATGAATGCAGATATAACGCTTCATTTCATTTTGATGCTAATAAGCTTTTGTAAAAATCTGGTTATTTGATTTTTTCTGAAGGCGTAAGCGAAATGAATGTTTTTCCTCCCCGAGTACGATATTCAATTTTATCTTCTCTGGCAAGCCAACCCACAGCCTGATGGACAATCTGAGCTTTTTCTCCCAACATCCGCGGCAGAAAATTGAGATTGACTTCTTCCTTTTGTTTCAGAACTTTCCAGATTTCTCCTGCTGTTTCTCCAATTCTATTTTTCATCACTCCTCCTTTTTCGATGTTTTAGTTCACATATTCTAATTTGAGACTCCCTAATCTCCTCCTTCTTCTTTTTCAAAGATGAGAATACTCAAGGGAGGAAGAGTCAAAGAAAGAGAATATTCTTTCCCGTGGAAAGGAATTGAATCAGCTTCTAAACCACCCAGGTTACCCTGTCCTCTTCCCCCATACTCCTCAGCATCACTATTCAGGACCTCTTTCCAGAATCCAGGTAAAGGGACTCCTATTCTATACTCAAAACGAGTGACTGGCGTAAAATTACAGACAACGAGGATGAGATTTTTGGATTTTCTGCCACGGCGAATAAAGCTGATGATACTCTTTTCCCAGTCGCTGAAATCTATCCACTCGAAACCATCACGCTCAAAGTCGAGTTCATGGAGAGATGATTCATTTCTGTAAAAATCATTCAAATTCTTCACCCATCTCTGAAGGCCCTTATGTCTATCCTCTCCAAGCAAATGCCAATCGAGGCTTTCCTCATGACTCCATTCCCTCTTCTGGCCGAACTCATTGCCCATGAAAAGGAGCTTCTTTCCTGGATGAGTATACATAAAGCCAAAGAGCAATCTGAGATTAGCAAACTTCTGCCACTCATCTCCTGGCATTCTCTCAAACAGAGACCCTTTTTGGTGGACAACCTCATCGTGAGAAAGAGAAAGCACAAAATTTTCAAAGAAAGCATACCAGAAACTAAACGTCAGCTGCTGATGACAATGTTTTCTATAAACAGGGTCCTTTGAGAAATAATCAAGCGTATCATGCATCCATCCCATGTTCCACTTCATCCCGAATCCAAGCCCTCCCAGATGGCCGGGTCTGGTGACCATAGGCCAGGCTGTTGACTCCTCAGCTATAGTCTGGACAGCATGTAATTTGGTGTAGATTACTTCGTTCAATTTTTTAAGAAAAGAAATCGCCTCCAGGTTCTCTCTCCCTCCGAACTCATTGGGAATCCATTCGCCTTCTTTCCGGGAATAATCAAGGTAAAGCATCGAAGCCACGGCATCAATCCTCAACCCATCAGCATGGTATTTATCCAGCCAGAAGAGGGCACTGCTTATCAGAAAACTGCGCACTTCATTGCGGCCATAATTAAAGATTGAGCTCCTCCAGTCTGGATGGAAACCTTTACGGGGATCCCTATGTTCATAAAGGTGCGTACCATCAAAGAAAGCAAGTCCCCGCTCATCCGAAGGAAAATGAGACGGCACCCAGTCTAAAATGACACCGATTCCTTGCTGATGAAGCTCATCTATAAGATGCATTAAATCTTGGGGAGTCCCCCAGCGACTGGTGGGTGCGAAATATCCTAAAACCTGATAACCCCATGAGCCATAGAAGGGATGTTCCATAACAGGCAAAAATTCAACATGGGTAAATCCCATTTCTTTTACATATTCGATGAGAAATGGGGCGATTTCTCTATAAGTCAGGAATCGATTTTGCTCTTCAGGGACCCTTCTCCATGAACCAAGATGAACTTCATAGATGGAAAAAGGAGAATTAAGGTTGTTGTGTAAATGACGATTCCTCATCCATTCTGAATCTTTCCATTCATAATTCAGGTCCCAGACCACACAAGCCCCCTCTGGAGCAGGTTCCCAGTAGAAACTGAAAGGGTCGCCTTTAATGAGCTTGTAGCCTTTTTGGTTGGAGATTATTTGATATTTGTATAATGCCCCTTTCTTGATCCCGGGAATAAAACCCTCCCATATTCCAGACTCATCCCACCTCACCTCAAGCCTGTGTCTTTCAGGATTCCAGTCGTTGAAATCGCCAATGACCGAAACGCTTTGGGCGTTGGGAGCCCAGAGCGAAAAATAAGTCCCTTCCCTACCATCTACTTTCATTTGATGGGCACCGAATTTCTCATAGAGAAGGAAGAGATTCCCTTCCTTGAATAGATAAATATCGTACTCATTGAAAAGAGTTGGGCCATGGAGGATCTCTCCCGCCTTAGCTTTTTTCAGAAATTGACTCATTTTTTTCTTTCAGTTAGAAAATAAGCTCCTTTTCAGTTCAAGGTTAAATTTTTAGCTCTAGGATTGAAAATTCTTATTTTCTAATTTTCTTTTTAAGGCCTGGGAGTATATATTTTCATATTTCTTTGCCGATTTTTCCCAGGAAAAATCTTCTTTCATCGCATTTCTCATCAACTTCAGCCAGAGATTCTTATCTTGATAGACTTTTAGTGCTCTTTTCACTGCCTCAATCAATGCCTCTACAGAATAATCTACAAATTTAAAACCATTTCCCTCGCCCGTTTCAGGATTGAATTCTCTTATAGTATCATCCAGTCCTCCTGTTGCCCTTCCGATAGGAATCGTACCATACTTCATGCTGTACATCTGATTTAGGCCGCATGGTTCATATCTTGAGGGCATGAGGAAAAAATCTGCGCCTGCTTCTATCTTATGGGCAAGCTGGTTATCAAAAGCAATCTTGACTCCAAACGAAGACCCATATTTTTTCTCGAGGTCACTTAATTTCTTCTCGTACCTTTCATCACCCTTGCCTAAGATGACAAGTGAGACTCCAAGCCTCAGCACCTTCTCCACTCCTGAGACAAGAAGGTCTAACCCTTTCTGGTCAGCAAGGCGTGAAACCATTCCTATTATGGGGGCATCTTCCTCAGGATTTAGATTAAAAATTTTTATCAAATCTTTCTTACACTTTATCTTGCCAGATAAATCATGAAGGCCGTAATTAGCGACAAGGTAGGGGTCATTCTCTGGATTCCACTCTTTATAATCCGCCCCATTCAGGACTCCAAAAAGAAAGTTCCTGCGCTTTCTTAGCACACCTTCCAGCCCATAGCCGAACTCTGCTGTTTGAATCTCATGAGAATACTTCTCGCTTACAGTGGTTATGACATCAGAGAAGAGAATCCCCCCTTTCATGAAATTCATTTTGCCATAATATTCAAGCCCTTCTATGGAAAATAGCTCGGATGGCAATCCACTCAAAAGCATATATTCGCTGGGAAAAATTCCTTGATAGGCAAGGTTATGGATGGTGAAAACAGTGGCTGTGGTTTTAAAAAAATCATCATTTTTATAAATTGTCTTTAAATAAACAGAAACCAAACTAGTCTGCCAGTCATTGAGGTGGATGATATGAGGCTTGAATTTAATCATCTTTGCAAGGAGAATCACGGCTTGAGTGAAAAAGATAAATCTTTCTGCATTGTCAAAATAATCACCTTCCGATGTTCCATAGAGCATGCTTCTGTCGAAAAATTCATCTCGCCTGATAAAATATACTCTGAGATTAGAGCCTGAATCCGTATAAAACACTTTGCTCCTAATCTTCCTCCCCTCCCAGACGAGCTCGACAGAGTCCCGCATCTCAGTTAGTTCAAATCCACCTTCCATGACTGAGCGATACATAGGCATGACCACTATAACCTCGTGCCCCAGCTTTTTTAACGAATTAGGTAAAGCGGCCGAAACATCTGCGAGTCCACCAGTCTTAGCAAAAGGAGTAACTTCTGAAGAAGTAAACAAGATTTTTAAGTGATTCAACTCTTATTCCTCTAAAAAATAAAAAAAGAACCTTTATTCTCCCCACTTTTCTAAGAGGTAGGGCTTCAGGGCTTCAAAATTCTCTGCCTGTTCTTCCACGAATCTCTCTGCCTCCTGAGAATTCATTTCCCTCGTATCGTTGATAAATGATGCCACCCGTGCGTAATAAAGTGGTCTCATTATCTCTACCAGCTTCCCCTTATCTCTCTTCCACTTATGAAAGGTGGCGGCAAAATCATACACTATTTTTGCCCAATCTTCGATGGCCATGGAAAAATTCTCATCTTTCCCTTTTAAGGTCAAGCTTCTGAGAATCGAAAAACTTCGGGGATTTATGATTGTTTCCCATAAGGCTGAAAGATTCTTAAATCCCTCTTTGAAATTATTTATCAAACCTTCAAGGTCGATTTGAAAAGCCTGAGGTTCTCCTCCAAGGAAATCCCCGTAAGTGGGAATGGGCTGACTTCCTCTCACAGATTTCCATTTTTCTGAGTGTTCCTCCATGAGCTGAAAAAAAGGATAGACAACCTGCCTGAACATCGGCCCCAGGTTCTCTAGAGGGTCCTTGGCCTCATGAATCTTGACTCCTAAATGAGCTTGACAGATGCTCGTTTCCTCGAGGATGGCTGTTGTCGTCATCCAGATATCAATCCCGAATTTTGCAATATCCGTCATCCAGATATCCTTTTTGCAGCGGAAGTAAAAATCTACCATGCTTCTGGAAAGACCAAAATCTCCTCCTATAGGCTGGCGAACACGTTTTCCATAGAGGGCCCTGATCAGGTTATAGGCGATGTTGTTGGTGATTGTGGCATCATATTTATATCTTGAATAAACAGGAGCCACAAAATCATGTCCATGCTTGATCACTGGTTCCGCAAGAGCCCTTACCCATTCAGGGGTGATGCTTCTTAAATCTGAATCAAAAAGAAGACACACCTCAGCCTCAAGAAACGAGGCAGCTTCGAATATCATCCTCAAAGCACTCCCTTTGCCAGGAATGCCCCGATATATGGTAACTATTTTTTCGATGAAGGGGTAAACAGTCTTATCCCGAGCCAATTCGCGCGAATCGTCGGTAGACCCCCCATCAGAGACAATGATTACGCTCCTTAAATCAGGATAATACTTGGCTATTCCCTCGCTGACCATATCGATTACATGTTCTATAGTGGATTCGTTATTGAAGCATGGAATTCCCACTACAAGATCTGCATGGTCAATCTTTTCCAGCCTTCGATTTGCCCAAGGGCGGAGCGCCGTATGGAACTTCATTTTCTTCTCCTCTAAGGGGATTTGAAAATCATCTCGGTTTAGGTTTTTTCAAGGAGTGATTCTTAAGGGAGCCTCTCTTCTCTGCTTTAACTTTTATCCTCACCAAGATATCAATTTATCTTGAAATACTCTGTCTACAAATTCAATTTTATTATAAATGTAATTCCCTCTGATATCAATCAAAATTGAGTTTTTCTTCTGCTTTTCGATCATTTTGGGATTTAATCTAAGGAGGAAAATAGAGCTTTTCACAAACATAAGGCAAGCCTTCGTTCTCAAAATCTCTCCAAAAAATTATTCAAAGCATCATGTTTTGGTAAGTAGTCTTCAACGCTTTGTGCGCTCTCAAGCGCAAATAAAATCTTAATGGCTTTAGAGGAAGAACTTCACCTGCTCACCCGCAGAGTTGACTAATTGCTTAATAATAACAATAATTAAAAAAGAAAAATTATTAAATGATAAAATAAAGCGGTAAGAAGAGAAAAAGGCTTATCAATTTGATACAAGATAAGGTCTAAGTGTCGGAAATTTTAAAATTTAAGCTCGAAAAGATGAAAAGCATCATTAAATATAATCAGCTTCATGAATTTAGTCTTAGACTTTTATTTGTATGAATAAAAAAATTATTAGAAAAGATTTTTATGAGATAAAACGCATCTATTGCAGAAAAAGCATCTTTCTTTTTCTTATCCTGACCATTTTTTATTTCATGGCCGTTGGGGTTATCATCCTGAGCCTTTTTCTTAGTCTTGGTCTATTTTTCCCTTTCTCGCCTCTTTCTTTCGAGGGTTTCCGGACTAAATTTCTCCTTATAAATATTTTTGTTTCTTCCCTAATCGCCTTCTTTCACTTTCATGATGCAAGGAAAAATGGGGCTAGGTTCATTCTTCGTAGACTTGGTTGTCAAAGTCCAGACCCAGAAGACCGGTATCACCAGAAATTCGTCAATTCACTGGAAGAGATGAGAATCGCAAGCGGTTTGCCCAGAGCCGAGCCTCTCCTCATCCCCTCATTTGCCATCAATTCTTTGACTGTTGTTGATTCCCATCAGGTTCCCTACGTTGCGGTAACCGAGGGACTTCTCGCCGAAGCAACGAGAGAGGAGCTCGAGGCTATAGCGGCTCATGAGCTCGCCCATGTTTCGAGCGGAGACGCTCTGTATGTGACCCTTGTCTGTTCTCTAGTAAATTTTTTTGAGAGAGTTAGGGAGAGCCTAGAAGCGGAGGAGGCATATGAACTTAAATCAGGAAAAAAACAAAGAAGCAGGGCCCCTCAAACTATATTATCTCTCGCCCTTGGGGTCTCATCTTTTCTTATGCACTTTTTGAGTATGTTCCTCAGCCGCGAAAGAGAGCTTCTGGCCGATGCCCAGGCAGTGGAGCTCTGTCGAAATCCAGCCGCCCTTGCTCGCGCCATCTATAGGGCTCAAATCAAAAACTCCTTTGTGGGTGACTTTGCACTTACTTACAGCCCTATTTTTATTGTCTCCCCTGAGCCTCCCTCAGAATCCGAAAATTTCTTCAGTAACCTCTTCAACTCTCATCCACCCCTGATGAAAAGAATAGGACTCCTGGCTAGGATGGCAAACCTGAACGTGGCTAAAATCGTGGATGAAGTATGGAGGATTACGAAAGAAAGAGAAAAGGCTAGAGTTATGCTCAAAAGTGCCGAAGAACGGGAATTTCTTCCTTCCCTCTTTCCGGAAGAAATAGGGGAAGAGGGGAAAGAAAGTAAAATCTGGCTCATAAGAAATCGTGAAGGCAAATGGGAAGGGCCATATACTCTCGAAGAGCTTTTTTCCCTTCCCTTTTTTTCTCCCCTCATCACACTCAAGAATATCCAGGAAAATGTGGAGGGAAGGGCTCGGGAGTTCAGGACTATTCGAGAGGCGCTGAGGATATTTCATTCCAAAAGTCACCCTTCACCCTGGCAAAAGAATAGATGCCCAAGGTGCCGTGCGCCTCTTCAAGATACCTTTTACGAAGGAGTGAAGATAAAGCTCTGCCCCCATTGCCAGGGGAAGCTCATTGCTTTTCCCCTTATAGAGCGCATCCTCTGCCGTCGTGAAGTCGCTTTCTCCGAAGGACTCTTTCAGAAAGCAGCTGAATTCAGGAAGCGATTCTTGCTAAACCCGGTGAAGATGCTCAAAGATAAAGAAAAATTCTCAGCCGAAATTTACTGTCCTCAATGCGGTTACAAAATGATTACCCGGCCTTACAGCTATCAGTATTTTGTTCCTGTGGATAAATGCTTATCCTGCGGAAATTTCTGGTTTGAAGCCGATGAGCTAGAAATCTTGCAAATTTTACTCGAAAATAACCCTGAAAATTCTGCTTGAGAAAGATATTATTAAGTGGCGAAGAATAGTTTTTTCTGACTCCCTCTTCAGGTTAATTGTTAACCCCACCCTCTGGCCTGTGATTGCTCCCGGGACATTATCTTGAGGAAAAAATCAAAGAAAAATTTCCCATTTTTTGTTTAGCTTTAATCGCCAAAGCTTGCAAATAAATCTAGCTCTTTTTGTGCTTAACAAGAGTACATGGAGTTTTGGGAAATCCCTAGTCAACCTTTTTCATGTTCTACTCCAAGAATCACCAATTCTAAAGCCCTCTGATTAAAGCCTTAAACTCGGCATCTCTCTTCTTCACTCAGAAAGCCTTCACCTCCTTGCTTCATAGCTTCACCCCTAGGGGAGAAATTTCCACTCGAGCTTGGTCAGCAAAGAGCGAATAAACTTAATTTAACGACTTCTACCTTTCTTCATGGACACCTTTCTGGGAGGAACTCTCTCATAATCCTTGAGCTAAGCCTTTTCTTCATCACACTGGCACCCAAATTTCGAGGCTTGATCACCATCTAAAAAGATAAATTGACCAAGATTTTTAAAGAGATTTTTAATCCTTTGACTCTTTACCACTATCAAGATGGTCATAATGGAGGAGAATATTAAATACCAAGAAGAATGAGCCATGGGTTATATGTCGCCAGAAAGGATTACAAGCAAACATGACGATATGTCCATTACCAAGCGGACAATCGACAATTGCGGGTGTACCAGCAAGCTCTTCGCCGTTTTGCAATCCTCCACTTACTAGAAGTTCATTAAGCTCCTTGGAAAAATTGAGTATAGCTCGCGGAAAACTCACTTCTTTCTCCTCTTTTTCTAACTTTTCATTTTTAATCTCTTTCAAAAAAGCCTCTATTTTTTCTTCCCCAGATCTCTTGGTCGCCCCTGAACTATATCGGGATCACTCTTTCTTCCTCTGCAAGACACACCGCCTTCATACACCTCCCCAAACTCACCTCTCCTCTGGAACTCAGTAAGGGAAAAAACAGGTGACATATATTGCCAGGGATGAACAGAAGAGCTTTTGAAATATACGTTAAGTTCCTCGTCATATCCATAAACAATCGGACTGGCCTTTTCAACAACCTCAATCCTGTAAACTCCACCCATGGCAACTAAACCCGGCGCTTCCTTGAGGAAAACACCCTCCATCATGCCAAATTGAATAGGGAGAAGACAACTATCTCCAATGGTGATAAAAACTCCTCCCTGCTTAACAAAATCACGAAGGTGTGCTAATCCTTCATACTCCAGACCACCCCGGATATCATCCGAAGAAGCCTGACTTCCGATATTGGGAATAATTTCGGTTTTTTTCCAGGGAATTGGTTTCCTAGCGGTTACACCCCGCAGAATACCTAGCGCACCATCCCCGACTGTTCCTAAAATAATCACGTTATACTTACTGCGCAGGTCAGAATAATCTCGCGCATCATGCACTGAAATGTAATCATAGGGAACTTCAAGTTCATCGAGAGCGATACGAATCCATCCTTCGTTCTGCGTCGAGGTCCAGGTGTGCAGCAGCGCTACCCGCGCAACAGCAACCTCATGAGTTGAAACCTCCGGCACCTCTGAAACAGAATAGACAATAAACCCATACTTTTCACCCGCTTCCTGTAAGATACTTTCAAGATTTTCCTTGTTTTCCTCGGTTTTAATAATAAATGTTCCCGGCCGGAAAATTCTTCCTTCGACTTCAAATTCTCTTTCTGCAGCATGCATTTTAAGATTGGGATACTTAAACCTGAAGGTAATAAGCAAGTTACAAGCATTGTGGTTAATTAGATATGATTTAGCTTGGCCTCTTTCCAGCTTTTTTACTCCCCCAGCTATTTTGAAATTCCCATCCACTAGCTTCATCGGAAGCGAAAGAATCGATGGGTCTTCAATACAAATGCACTGGATATTGTAAAGAACACCTAGCGTCCATCCGGCATCATCGTATGGTCTAGGGTCTTCAAGGCTATAATGCTGGATGTCAAGAACCATATCAGCAAAGCGTGAATAAGGCTGGTCCATACGAATGATGTAGCTTCCTCTTTTGTAGTTGTGACCTTCCACAGCAAAATCTTTAAGGGCTTGATGAATCTCAACCCCATGAGCCTGTAATAACTTGAATAGCCTGGCAACATTTCCAGCTCTCGGCTCATCAGCTGGAAATACATAGGCGGCAGGACCTTCAGTAACCGCCTTGGCTACAGCTCTTTTGCTTTTAAGATAGAAATTCTCCATGTACTTCTCTTTGTTTCTCGCAAGATAGTTAAGAGCAACGAGAGCAGCCCTCTGCTGGAGGTTGACGCTATTCCGCAGGGACCATAAAACACTTTTCAAGGGAGGATTTGGACAATAAAGTTTACGGTTGCCATCGGCTTTGACAACGCGCGTGCTTCCATCTTTCGTGGTCTGGACTTCATAGAGCCTAGCAATGGCATTATGTGCTGTTGCGATTTCAAATAAAAAATTTGGAGACCAGCCAAAAGGATATCCCCCCGTCCAGACACCCGGAATACCTTCTCTAGTAAGTTCGGCTACTTCCTGTTGGGCAAACTCATTCCATTCATCAATCATTATCGGGTCCAGCCAAGCATTACTCGGGCCTGAAGCAGAGGCTGTCCAAAGATAGGCAACTGATTCATGCAAGTCGTGTAAAACTTGAGGGTGATATTCTAAAAAAGTCTTAAGCGTGTTTCTTGTCAGGCTTAAGGATAAAGAAAGATTATCCCTCTTATTATCATGCCCGATATATTTCCCTGAATAAACAAGCCTCTCAGATACATTGGCCTTGGGGTCCTTATGCCTTGCCATGTACAAATCAACCTGCTTATCCCGACCGTCTACTTCAAGCACAGGAGTAATCATGACAATTACGTTCTCACGAATAGTTTTTATGTATTCAGCTTCATCTACAGCTAGACGATAGGCAAGTTCCATGAGCATTTCTGGAGCACTCGTCTCATTTGGATGCAAACCGCCTGTCATCCAGTATATCGGTTTCGCTTCATGTATCAAGCGTGCTGCCTCCTCGTCTCTGAGGGAACGTGGGTCAGCCAGCCTTGCATTTATTTTTTTATAGTGTTCAAGATTATCAATTGTATTTTCATCCGAAATCACCACCAGAATCATCTCTCTTCCTTCTTCAGAGATACCATTTGGAAAAACTTTGATGCGGGGAGAGCTATCTGCTAGGGCACGCATGTATCTATGGACCTCATGTGAATAGCTCAATTTATCCGCTGCCCCTGCAATATGACCAAAAACATCAAGCGGTGTTGGCACATCTTTTGAATAAGGAAGATAATCCACATGCTTTATTAAGAAAACGTCTTCTGTAGTGTATTTCCTTATCTGAGCGGTATACTCCCCATCTACAGTTTGATCACCCTGTAAATGGAAAGAAACTGAAAGCACCAAGAAAGAGAATAAAGAAAATTTAAATATGAGCTTTAGGATAGGCTTACAATCCATATCAGACCTCCTTGATAACAGACTAAAAAGGCCTTTAAATGCCTTCACAGAATTTTCCTTTCTTTTTTATCATCTTTTCATCCCTAAATTAATCCTTTTTATCTTGCTTTTAAAGGAATAGGTTCATTTATAAAAATAGTTCCTCTTTTCTAGATTTTCTGTTTGTAATCCCCTTAAAAGTTATGTTTCTAAAGCTCGACTTAATTTTGTCCTCATTCCATCAATAGAGCTTATCTTTCACTCCTTCCCTCTCCTTAAAGATGGTCGTAATGAATTTCTCGTCAGCTAGATTGCGGAATTTATCACTCGATGAAGAAAGGGAATAAACTTTTGTCCTTTACCTTTTTTATCTTTTATCAATTTCAAATTTTGCTCTCGAGCGAGAAAAATTAGAGAGTGGAAGTTTGTTTCTCTGGAACTCTGGAGGAAATTTAATGCCCTTTCTGTTTTAACCCGAAACGCATCTTCACAAGCGAAGAATCGATAATCATGAATCTTACTCAGGAGGCTTAATCTACAATTTCAATGAGCCAAGGAAGAAGTCAAACTCTTTTTCAGGAAATTGCCTTCTATAAATCCTAAATTAGCAAATTGGAAAGAAAATTATCTTTTTTATCTCGCAGCGAAAAAGCTTGAAATTGCTGCAAAGTCATATGGTTAGCCAATGTCCAAGAAAAAACTGAGAGACATGCCAAAATCTCTTAATCCGCCCAAGGGAGGCAATCTTGAAATTTCTCTAATTAAGCCCACCCAAGAATCCTCTTCTCTGAGAGAATCAAATACCAGGCATTCGGATCATAAGGTTTTTCTCTTCTTTTTCTTGACTCATAAGAGAGAACGGTGATGTTTTCACCTGCATTGATTTTTCCTATTTCTTTCTGGGAAAAGGGGTCATTATAAATTATAAAATCTCTTACCGGGGTTACCTTCACATCAACATAATAAATTTTCTGGGGAACAGGCTTGAGCAGATGGTTCTTATCCAGGATATATTTTTCAGTTGAGACCCAGAATCCCGCCCAGTTATCAATGATCACAGTCCCTTTTCCAACATACCGAATCCATCTCTCAATCTCTCCTGATTTTTTTATGTTTCTGCCATCAAAATAAAGCACCAGATAATTATCGTCGCTACTTGGTCCCGGAGTATGAATAAATATCTCTTTATATTTATCATCAGGATTAATATCCATCACCGAAAACTAATCCACGCAATCAATCAAAGAGCCCCTGTACATTAGCTCATTAACCTGAAGCAGAAAATCACTTTTAGTGCATTCCGGCTCTCCAGGCGCATACAATTTAACCATCTCTTTCTTAACATCCCCATTTAGGTCAGAAACCTCTTCCTTGATCAAATTCGTGTCATTATTCTCCTGAAAAGGAAAAAAAACGAGCACAAGGTAAAATAAAAAAATAACAGCGCTTCTTATAAAAGCTTTTCCTCCCTTTATTTTCATAAAAATTGTCATTATTTTTAACCAATTTTTAGCAAGCGAGAGAAAAAAATAAAATTCAGCATTTTAATTATCTCAAATAGTTTCAGATCTCTATATCCATTTCCTTTGATTTTAATCTCTGCCGGGTCTTTTGACTGATTAGAAAAGGCTCTCAGTTCTTAAAAAAAGCGAAAAACTCAAAAAAAGATAAGTGTTCTTTACGAGCGAGCTTCGACTGAAGATTAAACTCAAGACACCAGAATTTTTTTACAGCAAAAAAACTCTGCCTTAAGCTCACGGCTCTTATCCTTCTTAACCCAGCTTACCGCTCTTTTTCCTCTCAATGATCTGAAAGACGAGGTCGAAATGAAAGCGAGCCTTTTTTGTTTCTGCCTCGCAAATACCAGCGAGAGTTTTCTTGACCGCCTTTATTTCTAAAGAAGATCCCGGCCCTCTCTTATATATGAATGACGAACCTACCCAGGCATTTTCGCTCATGAAATTCCAGGCCTTGCTCCCCTGGGAGATAGCTAACATAGGAACATTAGCATACACAGCAAGGAAAACGGAATGAAGTCTAGTGCCTATAAAACCGTCGCAGGCAGCTATTTGAGTTCTGAGTTCTCCAAGCATTTTCCAGTGGCAAATCTCTCCTTTAAAATCCTGAATTTGAATTAGACGGTATATGCTTTCAAAAGCTCTTAAGTCTGGCCAGGCACTCTCTTTATAAAAAGTGAAAAATAAAAGACGTCCTCCGTACTTGTTCTTTATTCATCCCAAAAGGAAAGCTAAGAACCTTTCATAATTCTTAATCCATTGCCTCTGGAAATCTTCTCTAGAAAAGCAACGTGCTGTGCAGCCAATTAAAGGGACATCTTTGCTCATCTTAAGTTCTGGTCATGATTCAGGGCGTTGCAAAAACTCACGTTGGTAAGTTGGTAAGAGAGAAGATTCTTGAGCCCAGGACCCCGAGGATAGCTAACTTTTGTGCTGAAGCTTCATCGCGGGTGGAGATAAAAGCCGAACGATTGGCAATGAGCTTGAGCTCTTTCTGACACAAACATCCTTCTATCTTCCAGTAACCCATGCCGATAAAAGCATTGGGAGTTCCCAAGACCAAGGCAAGGATAGCCCAGCTTAGAAAAAACAAAGGCCTGAACCTCCTGGTTACATCCTTGAATTGTGTCCCTGGCCCAATCAAGAAAATATCACTTCTTCTTGTCCAGCGAATGTTCTTCCAGACCCATGCCTGGGAGCGGAAAAACCCAGTCTCTGGTTCACAAAGCCCCCACCTTCCCGTGTAAACTAGCTCGATGGAATCAAGTGAGATTCCCTCTCTCAAAAGAAGTCTGAAGGTTTTATCCCGACTCCCGGTGAAAATGATTATTCGGCAGCCAGGAAGACGCAACTGGAGGTCGAAGATTAGAGAAAGGAGCATAATATCATCTCCAGCGTTTGATTCCCCGAATGTTTCCATTAGGCAGATCGTCGGCTTGGTTTTATAAACCATCCTTCTCTTTAAAATTTCTCTCTAAAATGATTCTGGAAAAAGTTCTTCTGAATATCTCCCTCTTTATCTTTATAATACGCCCCAAATGCTTATTTTGATCTCTCTAATTTTTTTTCAAGCTCTAGAGGATGCGCTTTTTTAACTTTAACCCAAACTTTCTCTCGTATCTCTGAAATTCCTTCTTCCTTGCGCTAATCTCCTTCTTCAATTTCAAATTCAAGCATGTATTATTTTGATTGGGCTCACTTCTTGTATTTATCGAGGAGTTCTTCATATCGGGTCTTTAAATCCATCTCTTTCCCTTCGATGAACACATGCTTTACATGGGTAGCAAGTTCGAGGATGTCTCCATCGGAGACAACAATATTGGCTAGCTTCCCGCTCTCAAGGCTTCCCATGAGGTTATCTACTCCGAAAATCTCAGCAGGATAGAGGGTAACAGCCTTAAGTGCTTCGCTTCTGTCGAGCCCAAAAGCTGCGGCCTTTGAAGCGTGATAGGGCAAATCCTTGGCTAGACTCGCGCTTGAAGAGGAAAAGGCAATCTTCACTCCAGCTTTCCTCAGAATACCAGGATTTCTATAGAGAGCATCGTAGCCATCCTCCCATTTTGAAGGCAATTCGTAGAGGGAGTCAAAGATAACAGGAATGCCAGATTTAGCTAGTTCCTCAGCTACTTTCCATCCTTCTTCGACTCCAAAAAAGATCGCCTTTAGTTTCTCTTCTTCCACAAATTTCATTGCCTCTCGGATATCTTTTTCAGCGTGGACTGAAATAAAGAGTGGCATAGTACCGTCAATAACAGGTAACAGGAATTCAAGCTTTTCATCAAATTCTGGTAGAGGAAGAATTTTATTCTTTCTGGCAAATTGTCTCTGCTTCTGATAATGACGTACTTTGGCAAAAAGTTCCTTCAATTCCTTGATTCTCTTGGACGCCTCTTCGGGTTGATCTCCTCTCCTTTGTTGTCTTGAACTTGAGGGTAAAGAAGGAAGGTTGATGTGCATGGCCATAGGCGACTTTATCACCATCTCCTGCGGCGTCATTCCATAAAGCCTTATCAATCCACTCTGCCCAGCAACTAAGCCTCCTGTGGGAACCACAAGAGCCGCCGTTATGCCGTTGGCGCGAGCAATCGGAATATGGATTGAGTCAGGCCTCAGAGCTTCAACTGCCTGAAGCTGGGGGTTGATGATTCCTGTCTCCGTGGAATCAACGGTAGCTCTTATGGAGCCTATCTCTTGAAGCCCCAAATAACACTGCCCATCTATCATACCTGGATACACAAAGAGCCCTTTGGCAGAGATTATTTTTGCGCCCTGAGGAATTTCTATCTCCTTCCCTAAGGCTTCAATCAACCTCCCTCTGATCAGCACAGTTCCTCCTTCGATCTCCTCTCCTCCTACTGGGATTATCTTCCCTCCTTGAATTGCGATTAACTCAGTTTTCTTTTCTTGCTCTGAAAATAAAGGAATAAAAAGACTGAGCATTGCTAAAATAATTACTATTTTTTCCCTCATTTTCTCCCTCCAGCTCAATTTAACCCTTTCTTAACTTCTTCTTTCTTCTTTTCCTCTTCTCTCTGCTTAAGATATTGAGCACGATCAAAATAAACTTCGCCCTCAATGATGGTTATCTCGCAACAGGTGTAAGCGCTCAGCGGATGTTCAGAAAAAATTGCTATATCCCCATGTTTTCCAACCTCAAGGCTTCCTGCAATCTTCTCTACGCCAAGTTGAATGGCAGGGTTGATGGTGATGAGCTTCAGGGCTTCTTCCTCACTCAGATCGCCATATTTCATGGCCTTAGCGGCATCATTGAAGAGGCGTCTTATCCTTTCATTGGAATCAGAATTTATAGAAACCAGAACCCCTTTTTTCGCACAATAAGCTGCATTATAGGCAATTCCTTCTGATGCCTCTACCTTATAGGCCCAGTTATCAAGAAAGATGGAAATCCCGATTTTCTCCTCTACAAGCTTGTCGGCTATCTTGAAGGCTTCGGAGGCGTGCTCGAAGGCTGCTATTTTGAACCCGAATTCTTTTGAGAGCTCTATGAACTCGAGAGTCTCATCGGCTCTGTAACTATGACAACGAGCAACCATTTTGCCGCGAAGCATATCAACCAAAGGTTCAAGCTTCAGGTCTTTTCTTGGAGGAAGAAGATTTTTTGGGGGGTTTTTTGACCTTTTTGCTTCATCATACCTCTCCCACTGCTCTAGATAATCCTTTGCCTTCAGAAACTCGCGTCTTATGATAGCATTAACGCCCATCCTCGTCTGTGGATAACGCGGCTCTCCAAGGGAAAATATATTTGCCTGTTTCGGATTTTCTCCGAGGGCGAATTTGAGAGTGCGAAGAGCCTCATGGACAATCATCTCCTCCGAAGGCTTTCCCCACTTCATTTTGAGCACGACGTTCTCGCCTCCAATGGGGTTGCCGCTCCCGTGCATGGTGTGAACCATAGTCACACCTCCCGTCAGGGCGGTAAAGATGGCAGGGTCCTCGGCGTTGAGGACATCCATCATCTTCACTTCAGAGGAAATGGTCTCTCCGCTTTCGTTTACCCCTGCTAAGGCAATATGAGTATGGGAATCGATGATTCCAGGCATCACAAATTTCCCTATGGCATCAATGACCTTGACCCCAGGCGGAGGTTCTATGTTGTCTGCAATTCTTCTTATCACTCCACCCATAATGAGGATGTCACCTTTGGGAATCTTTCCTTGAGTTATGGTTAAAATTGTTCCATTTTTTATCAGCAAATCCTGCGCAAATGAAAAAACAGCGAAACAAGTAATAATATTGAGCACAATCATAAAGGAGATTATTTTCTCTCTCATCTTATCCCTCCTCTTTTGAAGTTTTCTCCTGGAATTCTGGTTGCTCTCATGGCTGCCGTGATACCCATGAAGGAAAATGTCCCTACAAGGGAATCCATCTCAGCTTCCCCTTTGAAGGTTAACTCTACCGTCTCTCCCATGATCATGGCAGAAATAGTAAAACTAAGCTCCTTTCCTGTTATCAAGCCGTCTGTAATCTCCCATTGTCCGAATTCAGAGAGTATTTTTCCTAAGATAGAGTTACCTTCCTGTTCAATTTCCAGAGTCATCTCCATATCTCCCATGGGACTTGTAATTTTTGCCAGCCACCTCCCTGAGATGTTAAATAAAGCGGGCGCCTCTGCCTTTGGCGGCTCTTTGACTTCAAAAGAGAGACCATCAACAAAGACTCTCTTCACCCTAGTTCCCTCCTTAAAAATCTCTCCAGAAGTGAAAATGATATTGGCAATCTTTCCCTGCTCAAGGCTTCCCAGGAGATTATCCACGCCCAAAAATCTTGCAGGAATAATGGTCATAGCCTTGAGCGCTTCTTCCCTGGGCAATCCTCTTTCTATTGCCTTTTGAACATTTTTTAGAATGTCCTCGGATTTTTTCAGGGTGTGGGAGCAGAGAGCAAACCTCAATCCTTTCTTGGAGAGAATCGCCGGGTTTTCAGGATAGATTTCCTTTTCAGCTTTCTCCCTTAACTCCTCCCCTTGGGTAGCATAGATACTGTTTAAAGGGGGCTTATAATCGAGGGAAATAAAAAGCGGCACTTTTGCCCTTTCTAAATGCCCAACCACTCTCCATGCTTCATTAGCTCCTGCGATGTATCCATTCAGCTTGAATTCATCGATGAGAATAAGGGCTCGCTTGATATCCTCTAAGTTTGCACAATTGAAGACCACAGGCTTCTTTTCTGCGACAAAGGGAATGAGGGACTCCAGAAACGGATCATATTCAGGTCTTCTTAAACCTTTTGAGTGTCGAGAAAAAAAAGCGCTATGAAGAGCGTAGTGCTCTGTATCAAGGAATGACTGACGCAAGAAAGCCATGGTTCCCATCAGGCTCGTAGGGTAAGTATTTCTGTTGGTAACAAAATTTATGTGGAGAGCAAAAGGATTCTTTACGACCATCGCTTGAGCTTCTTCTCCATTGAGGTTGAGGAGAACACTCTGACCCGCAAAAATTTCTTCCTCGGGAACAACAAGAACGGTCGTGAACCCTATCCTGTGAAGACTCTCGAGTACTGATTTCTTGGGCTTCAGGGATTTAAAAACTTGAAATTCGGGATGTGGCTTAAACTTCTCCTGTGGGGAGAGCGCTGGTAATCTTTCCCTTTCAGAAGAGGGCTCTTCTTCTTTCTTTGTCTCTAAGAAAAATGAGCCATGGGCATCAATCAACCCTGGGTAAGCAAAGCAACCTTCACCTTCTATTATCTCCGCATCTTCAGGGATTACGATTTTTCCCTCTTCTCCAATTGACTCTATGAGTCCATTTCGAATTACGATTACACCCTTTTCTATAGGAGGACCTGAAACAGGAAAGATTTTACAGTTGACAACCGCATAAACAGGAAGAACGCGTGCCTCAGAGAAACTCAAGAGTAGAAAAAGGGAGAAAAAGAAAAGAACAATCACTCGCTTAACTTTAGCTTTCTTTTTCATGTTCCTCCTCTTTCAAGAAGTTATCTATAAAAACATCCCCTTTGACTTTTAATCAAAATATTCTAACAAAAACAAGAATTCAAAAAAAGTAAAAGGCCACGAAAAAAGATATTCCTTTACTTAATAAAATCTGAAATCTCCTGTTTTGGTATCTCTCAATGAAATGGAGAATATTTACTCCTAACTCAATTATTTAAGCTAAAATGATAGATAAATTTTTAAACTATGTTTAAGTAAGTAATTTCCTTTCTTTGATGCTGTTCAAAAATGATGGATTTTAATGAAAAAGAAACAGGGAAAGCAAAATCAATCTATTAGAACGATGAACAAGTTAGAATATGAATCTCCTTTCCTTGGAGAATTTTATTTATCTCCTTCTGATTGTCATTTAGAAGAGATTACTCCTTTTTATCCTCCTCTTTCCTCTGTTAAAGAACTGAAGAATCCTCAGTTAGCCAAATCCGTGAGCGGCGAGGGAGGCAACATAAGC
>Ga0209102_1000409_pt1 | contig 28913 bp, 28 predicted proteins | sample ConPoolayeHmetaG_FD_185483 | JGI IMG/M metagenome (GOLD analysis project Ga0209102, IMG submission 185483) | Hot spring microbial mat communities from California, USA to study Microbial Dark Matter (Phase II) - Cone Pool mat layer H metaG... ...
GTTGATAAGGCTGCTGCAGACTGCAAGTTCATCCTTGTCCTGCTCTTCCTTAAAAGTCTTGAAATTTTTCTTGAATGGTTATTTTTGAATTAACCTGCTTAAACCCTGCAAGATTTCATTTGGCTGATGCAGCGCCCGGATTAAAAAGAGAGTTAGTATGTTCACTAAAAATGCCTCTTCCACCTTTTCTGAACAACGAGAAATCGCTGACATCCTTTCAGCCGTTGATGAAAAGCTCGAAATTGAAAGAGGTGGAAAAGCAAAATTGGAGAGAATCAAGCATGGCTTAATGGGTGCGCGCGTTGTTTTCATGAAGACGGAGGTTTGTTTGTTGCCGCATATCAATGGGTTTGATGCGATATTCTATCTAGAATAAAGTATCCTAAACTGTTTTTGCTCGCTTCGAGCTACGTGATAGCACACTTCTTATTTGGCGGCAGATCCTATGCTCCTCTACACAATACTTTGGTTTTGCTAGGATATTTTGGAACTTTTCTAGCAGGATTTTTTTTATGCTTACGCATTTACTGCAGCACCGGCCGCCGCTGTGCTACTAATACTTGCGAAGGAGCAAAACCTGTATTTGGCAGGATTTATTGCAGGTCTTGGCGCTTTGTTGGGCGATTTAGTTATCTTTCATTTTATAAGACATAGATTTAGTGACGAAGTGCAAAAACTCTCAGGGGAAAAATCTTTCTGTACGCTCAGAAAAAGATACCTGGTTCTCTTCGAAAATATCTGCTGGCGTCCTTATCAGGGTTTCTTATTGCTTCCCCTCTTCCCACTGAAATTGGTGTTGCATTGATGGCTTCACTGAAAAGCATATCGGCGAGAAGATTTTCCGTTGTAGCATACTTCTTACACACCAGTGCAATTTTCATAATCCTTCTAATTGGCAGTATCATTTAACACCATGCTTAGAACCTGCTTTTAGTGGCCCCAGAGGGCTTTGAAAGCTCTTCGTCAACCTATGGGAAACGCGGTGATGCTGAGTTTCTCGTTTCTACAAAAATTCCGAGAATTTAAACGAGTTTTAAACCTATTCCACAAGCCCCCAATAGAAACTACTTTTCCTCTGTTTTGCTTGTTTTAATGCTCTTCTCAGCAACATTTCTATACGAGGCCGATAGTTGGCTGCAAGTGTCACCTGTTTCCGCTTTCTAGCGCGCTAAAGCAAGAACGACGACACTCCAAGCTGTTCAAGTAGTTTCAGGTGAACAAAAAGAACTTTTCGGTTAAGTCGATTTGCCACATCATTTCTCTCGGATTTAAGAGAAAATCGCGCGCTACCCTGATTCTGCCTATCTTTTCCTCAAAATCCGATTTCTGGTTTAAGAGTGGTCTTTTAACCATATTGCGGGCTTTCAGACGCTAATATCATATTTTCTCTATGACTGAGAAAATTTTATAAACAATTGTCTCAACAACTATTACATTATGAAAGAAGCAAGGGTGAGAAGCTACATCGAAGACTGGTACACGAAAAATCTCCCACCCCTAGTGGAAAGAGAGCTCTCCGTAAAGCCGGTAAAAGACAAGGTTATTTCAATAGCAGGGCCTCGGAGGGCGGGTAAAACCTTCTATTTCTACCAGCTGATGAGGGGGAATAAGGAAAGCTGTCTCTACCTAGATTTTGAAGACTCCGCTTTGATAGACGTTAAGTTTGATGAGGTGCTGGATGTGATAAACCTCTTCACCGAAACAACTGGCAGGGTTCCAACGGATATCTTTCTAGACGAGGTTCAAAGGGTAGAGAAATGGGAAACCATAGTAAGAACCCTCTTGAATAGAGGGGGTTATAGAATTTTTGCTACGGGCTCCTCCTCCAAGCTCTTAAGCAGGGAAGTGGCTACTCAACTGAGGGGGAGGTCTTTAACCTATCTTCTGTTCGGCTTTTCGTTCAGAGAATTTCTAAAAGCCAAAGGAGTTGAGTTGGAGGAAGTCCTAAGCGGGCTGGAGAAAGCAAAAATAAGGAACTTGTTGAGAGAATTCCTTGAATTCGGCAGCTTTCCGGAAATCGTGTTGAAGGAGGATAAGGAGAAGATTTTGAAGGAGTATCAGGACACGATTTTCTTTAAAGACTTTGTGGAAAGACATGAACTTAAAAGCCTTGAAGTGGCAAAGTTCGTTTTTTCTCAAGTACTTCAAAGTTTCTCGCACGAGTTTAGCGTAAATAGGCTTGTAAACCTGCTTAAGTCGAACAGTATAAGAATGGGGAAAAACACCGTCTACGATTACGTTGAAAAATTGCAGGATACGCTGGCCGTTTTCTTTGTTAAAAAATACTCGGAAAAAATCTCTCTGAGGGAATCTTGGCCAAGGAAGGTTTACATATGCGATACGGGGATTTCAAAGGCAGTCCGGTTTTCAGAGGATTTTGGAAGGCTGATGGAGAACATTGTATTTATAGAAGAGATGAGGAAGATAAATGATAATCCTTTGCTTGAAATCTTTTACTGGAAGGATCGTCAACAAAATGAGGTGGATTTCGTCTTGAAGGAGGGTCAAAAAATTAAACAACTCATCCAGGTTACTTATGCCAATGGTAGAGATGAAATCGAGAGACGCGAGATAAGGGCGTTGCTTAAGGCCGGTGTAGAACTCAGATGCAAAGATTTACTCGTAGTAACTTGGGGTTATGATGATGAATTAGAAATTGAAAATGAAAAAATTAAATTCACTCCACTATGGAAGTGGTTGATTACGCGCAGAGAATAAAAAGCACGCGCTTCATCGGAAGCTGGTTCAAATAGTATTCTATACTTGCCCACCCTTATCCGCTAATGTTTCATTCTCCCCCACAGTCTAATGTTAGCCTTTTCGAAAAACCTTCACCTTGAAGAATAGCCGCAACATTTCAAGCTAAACCGTACTTCTCAGACATTTTTCCAAGGAGGATTTCAACTGTTTCAAGGCTTGATGTTGAAGTTTGAATGAAAACGCCTTTAGGCGATATTTGGCTTAAAACAGGTATTATTTTAGATATTGGGATCCCGGGTATTTGAAGAAGCTTCCCAGCCTCCTGTATTTTCCTATACAGTGGAACCCAGCAGCTTTCACCCGGATCCGGGTTTCCGGCTCCAGGGACCCATTGTACACCGTTGAGCTCGCTTATGCTTAGAAGCCTGTCAAGGTGGGGGAGTTCAAGAGGCCCGTCTAAATGCCAGAAGCTCCTTTCGAAGAATCTGCATTCTTCCTCCACCAGTGGGAGTATGAATTCGTTGAATAGTTTAGGTGAAAGGTATACGCTGAAGTCGCATTGAAGTATGAATGACTTGCGTTTGCTCCATAGTGTAGCCCAATTCGAAAAACCGTAAACATCCGTAGCTATGATGTCTGAGATTCTTTCAAAACAGTGGAACCAGATTTGATGCAAACGGTTTAAAACCATCTTAATTTTAGACGGCTCGTAGAACATGTCTTTAACCAGTTTTAAGGCACCGCCTCTAAGGTGGGCTAGACTGGTGGCCACGTCTAAAAGGTCTGTGAAGGCGACTATTGCCTTGTCTCTGCACATGGTTGAAGCCTTCTCGGTGCATTCGATTACGTAACGCCACCATTTATTCCCCGGGTTCAATTCGGCGTTTAAAAGGTCGTCTAGGGAGAATGAGCCTTTAAACCAGGAGGTTCCTGACTCGGGTTTGAAATCTACATCAGAGCCTAGGAAGGCCGATAGAGCACCAGGCCCGATGTTTACCCACACGTTCGGATAGGCTTCACACATGAATAATGTTTTGGAGAAGTATTCGAACATAGCGGTTAAAGCCTCCTCTGGAGGAAACCTCATAAAAGCCCAGCTTAAGGTTAAATAGTAATCGTTAATATCTACATTAGGCGGTATGTACGTTAAATATATTAATGGTCTACTTAGCTCACCCTCCCACCAAGCCTTGTATGTCTCAGAAACCCTTTCCCAATCCTCCTTATAGAGTAGAGTTTTCAAATTACTACCGCTTAGCGTGCACTGGTTATTTAAAAAGCTTAGCCGAGCGCGCGAGATTCTCCAAAATTTTCCCGGATAGATTACGCGCACGTATAAATATTAGCCTAACACCTTCATCAAGGGAAACATGCCGCCTCAAACCGAGCACCGTACATTCTACCTAGAATTAACTAATTCTAAACTATTGGGGCGCACCGCCAACCTGTTTTAACCAGTTTAAAAAGTGAAACTATTTTCCGCACTACTTTGATGTAAAGACTGTTAGGATAGTAGCTGTTTAAGCTCTAGGATTTCTATGCCTTCTATTTCACCCATGTCTTTCTCGGGCACTATGAAGCATCTTTGGAAGTTTGTGAGGTTTAGTTTTTCCGCAAGGACGGATGTTTTCCCCTTGAACTTTATTGCATCAGACCGATCTATTTTCCCCGTTTTACATTCGAAGAAAATCGTTTTTCCTTCACCGATAGCTATTGCGTCTACTTCATTCCCCTCTCTGTCCCAGTATGATCCGATTTTATATTCGTGAAGTTTCTTTGAAAGAACGGATAGACATATTTTTTCAAAAACCCTGCCTACGTATTGTTGTAACCCCTCAATTATGCGTTTCAAGACGTATTCTTCCTGCCTTAACTCTATAAACGGAACGTTTGGACGGATAAACCTCATGTAGAAATGGAGGAAGTTATCCCTGAACTTGTACCTCGGTATCCCCCTTCCTATTACGCTTGCTTCGCGCTCTATCAGGGTTAATTTCTCGAGGATGAGCAAATACTTCTTCAATTGATTCCTCTCTAAGCCGGTGTAATCCGATATCTCTTTTAGGGTTGTCTTCCCCATGCTTACCGCCTCGAGTATCTCAAGGTACCTCGAAGAATCCCTTAACTCAGTTGACAATAGCCTTTCAACCTCCTCGTATAGAGGCGCTCCCGGGCTCAGGAACATGTTCCTGATGTTTTCCTCCACCGCCTTGGTTCTTTCATACAACATTAGGTAGTGCGGAGTCCCTCCCCAAATGGAATATATCTTTATGATTTCTTCCTCCCCCTTCTCGCTGAACATTTCCCTCACGGTTTCATAGTCGAATCCGTTTAATCTGATTACCCTCGTCGCCCGCCCGTAGAGCGGGCCAGTGTAGCTGATGTCTCTCTCTATCATCCCGATCGTTGAACCGAGCAGCATGAGTTTAACCCGGCTTTTCCTCGCGCTCGCATCCCAATGATACTGTATTCTGGGCGAGAGCTTCTTCGAAATCCTTTGGTACTCATCTAAAACCAAAATTTTGTTCCCTCTACCAAATTCCAAGAAGACGTACTCCAAGAAATCGTCTAGGGAGGTGAAAGTCCTGCCCATGGCCCTTGAGGCGTTCGTCAGGAATTCCCTAATGCTTGAGCTCCCGACGTAGATGTAGGCGCCGGGATGTTGCTCAAGGAGCTTTTTCGAGAGCACGGTCTTCCCTATCCTCCTCCGACCGTAAAGGATGATTAGCTCGGCCCTCCTCGAGGAAACTGCCTCCTCTAAGGCTGAGAGCTCTGCCTTCCTATCGTAAAATGGTATACTCACGGGTATTATACTCATGAGTATACTCTATATAAACTTTTAGAAAAACTGAAAGCAACGTAGACGCTGGTTCTTAAGCCTGAAACCTCCAATAATAATGGAGAATAGGCAGGAGGGCCTACTTGATCATGATGTACTTATCTCGGATGTGCCGGAAGCCTTCTCCGAGGATGAGGAAAAACGAATTAAGGCGGAGGTTGAAAAATACTCTTACAGCAGACCCTAGGGAGAAACATTTTCAGTATTCGTTTACAATTCTTGCAGAGCGCTTCAGCCGGTTTCACGAACAGCATAAAAGGATTATGGAGTTTCCTAGATATCGATGTGGGCGACTTCATATCCTTCCTCTACGGTGCAATAGTCCACAATCTTTACAGGGTTGCTGGGAAGAGGCCTTAAAGGATGCATGCGCGCTACAAACTTTTTGTTTTATAGAAACGGTTTTCCCGGGGGAAAGTAGGAATGATAGAGTATGCTTAAACTTTTCTACGCCCGTTTAAAATATTTAATTTTACTTAGGCATTTTTCTGATGCAGTGTTTTTGTCTTCCTGAGCTTTACTTGCAGTATCCCGTTAACATACTTCTCGTCTTCCAGTGTTAGGCCCCTTGGCACCCGTATCCGTTTTAAAAAGTTTCCCCCTCCCTTCACCTCCAACATGCCCCCGACAATTTTCACTTTCACCTCTTCAGCTGGACCGGGCACCTTCGCCGCAAAGGTTATTTTTTCATCCTCCTCGATAAGGTCGTAGAACCATTCGTATTCCTCTGAAGACTGGGCTTTATACCCCTCAAAAATCCTTTTGGCCTCAACCAACCAGAATATTAAAGCCACAGCCGCAATGGTTCCGATGATAACGCCCAATACTCCTCCTTTCAGTTTAAAGAGCACTATTAGGAGTATGACTGCAACAGCTATGCCTACAATCGTCAGCACGCTTCTCAGAAGCTCGTCCGGCTTTTCTCCTCCCTGCTTCAAGGCCACATCCCTATTCGAGCTCAACCGTTATGAAATGGAGCTCAACCACTTCTTCGACACGCACCAAGATCCCGATGTTCACCTCCCCATCTATATACCACACGAATACTCTTTTAACTTGATGAACACGGCATATCTCTAGAAGCTTGTTAAGAAACGGCTGGATTTCAACCCAGTCCTCTTCATAAACGTATCTAGTTTTCCCGTAATGGAAGGAGACGTCAGGGTTGACAGCTGTAGGCACGAGTACTGTTAAGCCTGCTTCCTCAAACACCTCCACCAGTCTAGCAATCCTTTCCTCCTCACTTTTTTCAGGCGTTGGCGGAGGTATTTCGACTCCGGCGATTTTCGCTAGGAACGCTCTGAAGCTTTCTTCAACCGTGGAGCCCAGACCTACGTAGTATTCGCCGGTGAAGTCAGCCCCCACGGTCGCAATGGTTCCGAGCTGGGTTACAACACCGCCTCCGGGAGCCGTGTAAACCGGTATGAAGAAAACATCGTAGTCGCCAATCCTGTAGAAGATCTGGTTTCCCACGCGGGGATTTCGTAGAAGAGTTTTCAACGCGGCGTAATCCGGGTTTCTTTCCAATGCTTCGTTTATAGCGGTTGGGCCTAAAAGCTTGGTCTCCGCCTCAAGAGGCACCTTGTAGAAAAACATCTCGCCGGTGTGCGGATAGTCGTTTCTAACCACCATATATCCGGCAAGGTTTTCCCCCAATGCTCCCCTTAGCTCAAGCGACAGTATTCCTATAAACTCCAGTTTTTCGAACCCATGGGGCTGGGCCATGATGTAATAAGTGTCTAGACCACTGGGCACGACGAAGAACTCCTTGGCTGCGATGAAGACTGAGGGGTCGGTGACATGGTAGAAATTGTACATGGAGATCCTCCACTCGAAGAGTTCCTCAGGATACCTGATCTGAGTCTTAAGCCATTCAGGCACATTCGTGGAAACGTATTCGCTGTAAACAAGTTTGAATAGTTGGCTGAAATAGTCTTCACCGGTAATTATCAGCCGGATATCCCCATGGTAGATATCAATTAAAGCATACCCCACAAGCCTTCCCAAGTAGTTTCCACGGCTCCACGGCACTTTCCCAGCGTCTAGAAACACCATGAGGGGCATTATCCAGAAGGTTTGTCTACCATCTGTAACCGGCCACATATCCACGCGTTGCCCCCCGATTTCATACTGGAAGTAGGGGAAGAGCAGCTGCATGCGTTCATAGACATCCCTGTACCTGAGAACCCTCATCGTTGTCGTAGGATATGAAAGGAGAAAATTGGGCTCGAAGAACCAGCTTAGAGGCGGAGAGATGTCTACTCCGCCCTTACCATCGTAGAAGTAGCCCCCTACTTCATCGCTCACTGTTCTTCCAACGGGGTATGCGACCCATGTTTTCTGAAACAGCCCTCCCTCTCCATAGTATATTCTCCTCTGTGGAAAGAACTTAGCGGCATCAATGATTCTTCCCGTGTGAGCATCAAGCATGAGGAAGCCGTTAGGCACATGCGTGTAAACGAAATGGGTGGCGTACCATCGGTCTTCCTGCCGGACAGTCTGAGGCAAAATAAGATCCATTGAAGCACTCCAGTAGAGCGTCCCGTTGAAACGGAGGATGTCTGCATCCGCGAAATCTATATAGGGTATCAAACCTATCTCCGGTCTTAATTTGTCAAATGAGGCTTGCTGGTCCCAGAGGCGTACTTTTTCCAACATCCCCTTATTTTTCTTAACATAGTCATCGATCTGACTGGGATGAATGGATGATAAGCCAAACTCATACGGCATCTCTATTATCTTGTCCAGCTCTGCAAGATGCCTGTTCACGGAAATGGCTTGAGAAATATACGGGCCAAGCATCTCAAGCTTCCTCACGTTCGCAATAGTGTTGTTAAACACGATTATGGAGCCGACGGCTAAAGCGATCATGACCAGAATAAGTGGGCGGAGGTATAGTTGTCGTCCTCGATACCACGGATACACCCCCATCGCGTCTTTCCTCTTATCCATGAGAGCAAAAACAGCTAGAGCAACACTAGCAATGGCAAGCCCCAAAACCAGGTACTTGGTATTATAATCAATGAAGGAAGTGAAGAAGCCGGTAAACATAAACCATGAAAGAAAGACTGCGGCAAGGGCCTGTATAGTCAGCGTAACCCTTCTTGGGCTGGACATGCTTAAACCCCAGACATAAGTCGAGACTAAGGGCGAAACTATGCGGACAATGTGAGTCGCCGCCACGAGTAGTATTAAGCGCATCCAGAGGGCGCGGAGCAATGGCGGAGCCAGAAGCGTCAGCATCGGGATTAAAGGTATAACGTTTTCTTCAGCGTAGGCCATATTCATCGGGGGAGTATAGAAGGGAAGACTGAACAGCCTAGGGAATGCTTCGATATTCGGGTTCCAGCCCATCATGATGGCGTTAACGGCCATGCCGAACGTTATGTTCGCAAAGAAGACCATTCCGAGCAAAACTTTCGTAACCTGCCAGACTAGAAACTTCAGGGGCCGCATTTTGAAGCCTTCGAAGTCAGGCAATACTGGAGGAGCAGTTTCACCTACACTTAACGAACGTATTAGCTTAATCGCAAGACTGATGAACCACCAGGTTATTGATCTTCTGTTTTTAAAATCAACCCTAAACAGGGCCAGTGAAGCAAGAACAAGCCCGCTCAGCAGGCCGAAGTATAATGGTCTGAAGAATAGTTCTCCGAATTCCGAGAGATTAAGCCAAAAAACTATGATTTCACGCCCGAGAAAAACAATTAGAACTGTAATAACAACTAGAATTAAGAGTAGCTGATACATTAAGCGCATTTCATACCTTAGAAACGAAACCGGTATTTAAACTTTGGTAGCTAGAGAAAGGTTACGCGCGCTTCAAGATACTCGAGCTCCTTCTCGGAGGAGGATGCGCCCGGGCGCTCAATACTCTCATCTGCAAATCAGGCGGAATCTTCATCTAAAACGGTGCGAATACTCCGATGAACACGAGCCAAGCGAGTAGTGTTTTAGCCACTAGGCTTAGAATAATGTAGACTCTCTTTCGCCGTATAAGTAGTCTTTCCATCGTCCAACGCCTTTGTATTGAAGAACCATGTTTAAAGCGAAGATGTTGAAAACAATGAAGCATACGAAGAAAATTGCGTAAACAAATGCAGGCGGATTCGTGCCCGTAGAAGTGATTGCTGAAACAAAATACGCGAACATTACAATCCATGGGACTCCCGGAAATACACCCGAGAATAAACGGTGTCCAATTCGTTTTCTCCGTGCTCTGATTTATCAACTCCATTAGATATCCAAACATGATCATCATTGCATTTAGCACAAAGATCATTACAAGTGACCAGAAATCCCAAACTCCAACAAAGGTTGCAATGAGCACGATCATTATTGAGCTGGAGAAAGCATATTCATACCAGCGGTAGGGGTTCATTCCTTTTTTCAAATTCTCAACATAGTCTTTGTTTTTTGGATAAGCGATTAAGAAATGGGCTAATGCTGAAATAAGCGGAAAAGAAGCAACCATCGCGCCCAAGTAACTTGCCGTGAAAAGTATTTGAGGGTTTGGCAAAACCTTGAAGGGCATCTGGCTAATGTCGAACTTCAAGTAGAACGTGTATACGGGTTGATTCCACTCCAATAGAACACCGAGAGACAACATTAAAATGCCAGTTATCAGATGCAAAATGCCTGCTGCTATGTTTATACGTTTCAAGTGGCTAAATGAAATTGGCGATTTAGCAATTATCTCCCGTCTCTCTTTATAGTTCGTAAATAACCTATTCAAGGAAGGGGTTGATATATTTTTTCCGAATTTCTACAAACTTTAGCGCGCGCTCTAGCTTAAACAGGTTTTTGAGCCGCCTACTCCTAATAGCAAGCTTTTAGTACCGCTTTATCTATGGCTGGTGGAGCTTGAGCGGTGAGACAGCAGCCTACGGCCTCAGCCGGTGTACTCCGGCATTGGGGCCTAGGAAGCAGAGCATGGTTGGCATATTCGGGTGGTGTTTCAGATGGTGAAATGCGAGGTTTGCGGCGCGGAACTAATTCTGCCTTTCACCTGCTCTTACTGTAAGGGTACTTTCTGCTCCTACCATAGGCTTCCTGAATCACACAATTGCCGAATGCTAAACCTGGTGAAGATGCAAAGACAAACATACAGCGAGGCCCCCATTATATATAGTGAGACCCCTCCTCCGCCTAGGCGCAGGCTTAGAATATCGAGGATCACCAGTAGGACTGAGGTTACGCACCTGCTGGTCGCATGGGTTGTTTTAACGGTATGTTTCTCCATCACATATGTCCTCAACCCTAGTTCAATATTGCCGCTTATTCTTATCATCTACCTGATCGTTGTCGGAACAGGGTTCGTATCGCACGAGCTGGCGCACAAGTTTACTGCCCAGAGATACGGCTACTGGTCTGAATTCAGACTGTGGCCTATGGGGCTTGCCGTTGCTTTATTCTCATCCCTGCTTACAGCCGGATCTTTTATCTTCGCCGCCCCGGGCGCTACATACGTGGCGCCACGTATACACGCCTATGAATTGCCCCAGACTTCTGAAAGAAGGCGGATTGGGCTGATGTCTCTAGCAGGCCCTATGTCTAACGTTGCTTGGGCTATCCTGTTCCTCTTCCTAAGTGGACTAAGCGGTCTGCCGGGTCTAATAGGTACTGTGGGCTTCCAAGTGAACCTGTGGCTAGCAGCATTCAACATGATTCCGTTAGGAGGTTTAGACGGTAGAAAAATTCTGTCGTGGAGCATTACCGCTTGGGCTGCTGTGGCTGTTCCACTATGGGCTGCACAGGTTTTTCTAATGTTTTTCTGAGCGATGGTAACGCTTTAGCGCGCTCAGCCACATGTTTTCAAGGCTTACACACGTTTCTTATCTAGGAAAATTGGGAACTTGATGTGTAAGATTTTTAACGCATAATGGTGGAGAAACGGGAGTGGCAGAAAGATGAGTGGGAGGAAAACCATAAGTAGAAACGTTGTTTTCGCATTCCCCCCGCCGCCGCCTCCGGAGCATAAGACGGGAAGGGGGATTCTCATAGGCTTGGTTGTTTTCATCGTTTTGGAGAATATTCTCCTCGCTCTCTTTCTGATCAATTATTTCAAGCTCTCATCCTCTTACCAGAAGATGGAGGAGGGTTACCAGTCGCTTTACACAAGCTTCTCAAATCTCAGCTCGGCCTACATGTTCCTGATGGGGAATTACAGTGTTCTCAGGAGGGAACTCGATGTTGAGGCTGTTTTGAAGATTGGTAATAGCCTCCAATCGTATTATGATGTATTGAGGCAGATTAAGGGGTTGGACGGTACAAAGGAAAGTGCAAACCCGACCAAGGATCAGGTTATTTTCGCGGCGAGACTTGCGCAGCACGATCTTGGCAACCCATACTTGCCGGATGTGGAGGCCGAATTTGAAAGGATCACTGGGAGGCGGAGCTATGATATTGCGAGAAGTAAAATCAACGAGGTGCTTCTAATAATCGACTTGAGCGAGTCTGATCCGCCGGTTGTCAAGATTGGAAGGATACTGAACTTCACACGCAGGTATATTCACTACGAGTACGAGGTTAACAATGTTTTCCGGGCTCCTGTTGAAACTCTGGGGTTGAGGTCTGGCGACTGCGATGATTATGCGATTCTTGTCGCCTCGCTTTTCGAGGCGGTTGGAATCAACTCAGCCGTGGGATCGTTCAAGAATGCGACTGGAGCCTACCATTACATGGTGCTCGTCCATCTTGAGGAATTGCCGGGATACAGGTATTGGAGCTTCCCAGACCTGGCGAGATTCGGACTGACCAAGGGGAGATGGATAATAATCGAGCCTCAACTACCACTGGACCGCCAGGGAGATGAGCAGATTGGAAGGTGGACCCTATTAGCGGCGGCAGAGGTCTGACTCATCCCTGAAGAGAGTGGCACAGCTGACGCTTGCAGCATGTTAGACGTTAAAAAGCACGCTAAGGAATGAGGTGGACTGGCCGGAGGAGATAAGGCGTTTCCTAGAGGAGAAGCGCGCGTTTTGCGTTCAGATGCTAATATCTTATTTTTCTCTATGACTGAGAAAATTTATAAAAAATGTCTCAACAACTATTACATTATGAAGGAAGCGAGGGGAGAAGCTACATCGAAAATTGGTACAGCGCGCAGGGATCAATTGGTTTTCGATAATTTTCGAAAGACATGGCTCCGGGTGAGGCTAAGGGCCTGGTCGCAACTTTAACCAGGGTTTTCCTAATGGACGGCTTCAATGTGATAGGCTGGAGAGATTTGAATCATCCGGCTGTACTCGATTTAGCTGTTGAAAACAATATTGCATTTCTACGATGCCTGCTACATCCTGCGAGCGCAACCCTTAGGGTACCACTTTTAACTGAAGACGAGTAATTGAAACAGATCGCAGCTAAGTATACAAAAGTCTTGTCCTGGAAAGAATTCTGAACCGTATTATGCCTTATAATTCTATTTCTTCATCCAGCGTTAAGAAAGCTTTTATTAGTGTGTTGGGAAAGGAAAACGCGTAATGAAGCGTTTGGGGCTTGGCGTAGTGAACATGCTGTTAACAGCATGTTCCGTTTTCCTTCTCCTCCTTATTCTATCTCCAGTAGAGATGTCTTTCGGAGAGCCTGATGGCGCTTCCACCCGTATCTATGTGGATGTGCACGCGCTTCCGGCAGTCACATACGGCGATACTGTTCAGCTGACTGCCTACCTGTACGATTCGAAAAACAATCCTCTTCCACACCAGACAGTCAGGTTTCTCGTTAACGGAAGCCTGATGGGGACTGCGGTAACAGACTCCTTTGGAAGAGCCGTCTACACTATAGCCTCGATCCTTGACGCCGGAACTTATCTTGTTCAAGCAGTCTTCCAGACTACTGAGAATTACAGCGGCTCCGTAGCCCAACCCACTGTTCTACTGGTTCAAAGGATGAAAACTATTGTCGACTTCACGTATACGTATGGGATGAAAACGGGTGCTGAGACGCTGATATGTGCTGTTCTAAGGGACGGTAGGCAGAACGCTCTGCCGGGCCAGACAATAAGCTTCTACCTTGACGATGCTCTAATAGGGACCTCTGTCACAGACCAGACTGGAACAGCCTGCATACGATACACTCCGAGAACCGGGGGCACGTATATGCTTAAAGCAGTGTTTTCAGGCTCTAGAAACTACGAGTGTTCTTCAAGCACCAGCGCTGTTGTAATAACCGGCTTCTCTTTAACGGTATTGACTCCATTCGCCAACGCGCCAATCGTCAGGATTAACCAGGACCAGTTTACGACCGACGAGTATGGCAGGGTGAAGACTTATGTTAACCCTGGAACATACAGCGTAACGGTTCAAGAATACTATAACATGTCTCCCAGCGTTAGAGCACAGTTCATCCAGTGGACTGATGGAACTCAAAAGACATCCATGTCTGTTAATGTTTCATCAGATTTAACGCTTTCAGCCAAGTATAAGCAGCAATACTTGGTCAGCATTGTTTTTCGAGACGCAGCCGGCATGCGAAACATAGTCCCCGACTCCGTAACGCTAGTAGGCCCAGACGGTGTTTCCAGAACGCTAACCGGCTATTCGTCGCTGTGGCTGGATGAAGGACGGTGGATAGTGTCCAGCATCCTTTGGCGGGGCGTTTCAGTCGAACTGGACGCTTACAGGACTTTCTGGGTTGACTCTCCCACGGAACATGCTTTTCGCTGCGCAATATATGATGTAAGCATAACCGTACAAGACATCCTGGGTTTTAAGACACCCTGGGCGCGCGTAAGGATGATGCTTCCTAACGGTGATGTTCTCGAGCAGAGCACGGATAGGACTGGTAAGACTATTTTCACCTCCGTCCCTAGGGGAAGATTCTACGTTTCAGTCACCAGCATGAATATCACAACTTCGTTGGATGGCGACGCCTCGATCAATAATGATTTAACAGTGGTTATTCTAGTGTCAAACGCCACGCTGATCGTAAGTATTCTGATCATCGTAACTCCAATATGCGTTGCCTACCTAAAAATGAGAAGGAGCAGGGGGCGCGCCAAGCCTTAAGAGAATATGCTGCTTAACAGTTTAGATTATCATCCTGTGTCCAAGTCGGGCCTGCCCGCCTGTGTCCAAGCCGGGCCTGCTCGCCTGCTTCATTTCTCCTTCCTAATTATCCTCCAGCCATCGCTTTCCCTCACTAAACCCATTTTCTTTTTAACCATGTTTCTTTTCACCATTACGCTTTCCAGAAAAGACTCGTCGTAGTGAACAATTATCCCGTCCTCAAGCACATCGTGCAGGAAAAAGTTAGGCTTTTCTAATTCCTCTAAGAACTCTTCTGGGAAATATCCGACGGCCCTCAGATTGCCTACCCTGTAAAGCCCGGATAGGCTCCTCCTCTCGAAAATGTTCTCGGGAAGATTCTCCGCTACTATGCACACATCTATGTCGCTCTCCTCAGTGAAGTCTCCCCTAGCGTACGAGCCGAAAAGCACGACGAGCCTCGGCTTAAGCTTTTCGACTTGACGTAGAAACTCCCTAACCTTCTCGTAGGCGATGTTCTTAAGTTTCTCCTTCGGCAACAATCTTCTTCGCCCCCTCGAAAATGGATTTCGCTAGGCTTATTGCCTGCTCAGCCTGTAGCCTTGTGAAATATCTCTTGGCGGGCCCGCTCGCAAAAGCATTGGCATACCTTGTCGGAATATAATACTGGTCCAGTATCTTAGCGTTTTCCTGAAAGGCTTTGAACCGCTCGTCTATCTTAATCAGCTCTTCGACCAGGTCGACAAGTGAGTGCGTCCTCCTTTCGACGCCGTAGTGATTTAAAGCCGCCTTGAGAGAAAGCTCAGCCGCCTGTTGCGCGTTAAAGCATACCTTTGACCATCTTCCGGTTTTAAACAGGTCTAAAGCAGACCCTAGGAAGTCCTCAGCATCCTCGATTAAATCTCTCGCCCTAGTCACCACGATCAGGAATAAGCCTGCTCTTCGATTTATCTGTTTCCTTCCCCCTTCCAAAAATCGGAGTTTCTTTAGACATTGCATTTTCGCGGATGAGGAAAAGCATGGAAAGATATTCGTGAACACGGGCCTACGGTGTTTTTAGCCTAGATGGTTTATTGCAACGCGGCGTGCTGCTCAGAGGTAGCTTTAATCGGCCATATTAATAGAGCCGGGTTCGCCTCGTCAAGTATCTTGGTTACGCTCTTCCTCTCAAGGTCTATTCTGCTTCCTACGGGTCTGCAAGCAAGCATGGTGGAGGCGTTGAGAGAGTAGGGGACAGCTATAGCCCTCATCGGGTCTATTGAGAGCGTGAAGCGGGGCTCATCTAAACGCGTTTCGAGCATCCTGGAGAGGTGGAGGGTGTAGCGAAACCTAGCGGCCCTGTGGCTCTCAACCGGGTCATGCTCGTCGAAGAAAGCCCAGTCTCCAGCCTGAAAGTCGAGCACATGGATGTGGAAGCCCCTCGCGCCGCTGAAAACTATAATTATGTTGCTATAGTTCTCCTCGACGAGTTCGCAGATCCTGACTGTGTACTTCTTAACGATCTCTAGGCACTCGTAGCAGACCCATGTCCTGGGGTGCTCGTGGCTATCTATCCCTCTAAACAGGGAGTTGTCAACGTCGACAACATACTCTCCGCCAATAGGGTAGGCATGTCTTGCTTCGCTCTTCAGCCCAACCCTCTCAGGGAAAAGGTAGTCTAGGACGCTCATGTAGACGCGCGTCGGAGCATACTCGGCGCAGAGCCTCCGCAAAGCCACCAGGTTTACCCTGTTTCTCAGCGTGTTCAGCTTTACAAGTCTTCCTTCACGAATAGCTATTCTAATGTGCTTCCGGCTCAGCTCCCACGGGAACAATGGGGGCGGGCTCAGGTTCTCATAGTATTGTTTAACCAGGTCCCGGCGCGTCTGCAATCCCACCCTCCCCCAGGATGAAAGGCGCCTCCCCGTAGGGAAGGTGTGGAGCGTCGAAAAGGTATGCGACCCGGGTGTTCTCCTTCCCCTTCCTCAGGAATAGACGGTAGGTGCTTGCATGCGCGACGACGTTTCCCCCGGCCGGCTTGTTCGGGTCTCCGAAGAACTGGCCAGGATTAGTGACAACCTGGTTAGTAACAACGACGGCTAGGTTAAGGGCCTCGGCAAGCTTAAGCAGCTTGTGGACGTGACTGTTAAGCCTCTGCTGCCTTAGGGCAAGGGCTTCCCTGCCCAGGTACTCGCCTCTAAACTGGCTGGTCAGGGAGTCTACTATGATCAGTCTTATTGGACGCTGGCTGCATATCTCCCAGGCCTTGTCTACTAAGAGAACCTGGTGGTCGGAATTGTAGACCCTGGCGTAAATAATGTTCTTAAGACCCTTCTCGGCTTCCAGCCTGTGCTTCTTGGCTATCTGCACAATCCTCTCAGGCCTGAAGGTCCCCTCAGTATCTATGAATAACGCGCCGGCCTCCAACCCGCCCTTATCCTTGGGAAGCTGGACGGTAACGCACAGGGTGTGGCAGAGCTGGGTCTTCCCGGTTCCGAATTCTCCGACCAGCTCCGTCATAGCCTGGGTTTCAACTCCACCGCCAAGCAGGGAGTCTAGGCTCTTGCTTCCAGTCGTGATCTTCTGGGCGAGCTGCCTTCTCTTCAAAACCTCGTCGGCGGTGACAAGGCTTATCTTCACGAGCTCCCTAGCGGCCTGAGATATTTTCAGCGCGGTATCGTAGCCTATCCCAGTTGCCTCGGAGAGCTCGAAGGCTGTTGCAACAGCAAGAGACTCAACGGTCACATACCCTGCTTCCCTGAGCTTCCTGGCTGTTGCAGGCCCAACACCCTCAATATCCTCAAGCGAACACTCGCTTAACATTCCTGCGAAAAACCCTGTAAACCCTTCTTTTAAAGATGGGGGGAGGCAAACGCTTGAGGGAGAGGGTTGAGTGAAAGTGATTAAAGCGCGCGCAGAAGATGCTAAAAATTAGAGCAAAAATCGTAGTACCTGCTGCAAATCTCGCCTCGAGCCCAAATAACAACACTAGGGCTGGTACTATTATCGTGCCTCCAGCTAACCCCACAATGGACAAGATAGAAGGCGAAGCTGCAGCGAGCATAGCAAGCAGTATTGCGATGCTGATCTCCATGCTCTTTGCGCTACAACCGACATAGTCTTATTAAAAGTTTTATTTCAAAACGACATGCTTTTAAGAATATCTGGTAATGTAGTTGTGTGTGGCACGCGCGCTTATGTTGTCAACGCGCGATTAACAATTCTGATATCTGGTGGCATTTATAACTAATAAATGTCATAAAAATTTATTTTATATTTTCAGGTTCCCATTTACGCCGTTCCGGTCTGCTGTGTCTCAGCTGAGGTTGGGGCTAAGTTTCTCCGGACTCGCTTATGGGTTTGGTCTCAGCCTTCTCCTGAACAGCCTTCGATGCCTTATATTCCTTCCAAGCCTTTATCGCCTCCGCAAAGCTCTTCCCAGACCTTATCTGGTCTCTAACGAAGATATTCATCTCAGTTAGTTTGCGTGGTTTCCTGACTTGTCTTGGCGCTGCTGCTTTCATAGTTTTCATAGACGCGATAAGCTGCTTCTGCATCTCGATCATCTGCTTCTGCGCATCGATCATCTGTCCCATGTTCTTAGTGGTTGATTTGAGTTCGCTGCGGATCTCCTTAAGATAGCCCGACATCTGTGTCAGACTTCTCTCCAGTCGCTCGACCTCTCTCTTTAATGCGGACTCGGTTATTATCTTAACCGCCTTTTTCGCCAATTCTATCACGTTAAGTTGGGCAGGCTTATTATATAGCTTTTTGTGTTCGCTATTAACATTATTTTATAAATATTGAATACTTAAGCTCGATATTAAACAACTTTACGGTTACAGAGGTTTTTCGATTCTCAATAAGGGTGGGTATTGCCAACTTTTTTAAGCCTGCGGCCCCTATACTAGTAAGTCGTTTTTCACCTGTGCCCGAAAACAGGCTTAGGCCTATATGGTTCTTCCAGATGTCTGATCTCGTCCTCCGAGAGCCTAACTTCCAAAGCCTCAACGGCTTCCTCAACGTGTTCAGGCCTCGTTGTTCCTATTATCGGGGATGTAACTCCCTTGTGATACAACCAGGCTAGAGCTATCTGAGCTGGCTTCAACCCTTTTTCATGCGCCATCTCCACAACTCTTCCCACTATCTCAGCGTTTTCAGGCGGCTCTATGTACGTCTTGTAGTCAGGAGTGTTGGGCCTCAGCCTGTCGATATCGGACTCGGTTACGACCAGCCTACTCTCCTTCAAGTACTTTCCAGAGAGAACTCCCGCTGCAGTTGGGCTCCACGGTATCAAACCTATTCCCTCGCTCTTGCACAGGGGGATCATTTCCCTCTCCTCCTCTCTATACAGGAGGTTGTATACGTTCTGCATGCTTATGAACCTCTCATACCCGTGTTTATCGCTGACATGCAGCGATTTCGCGAACTGCCATGCCCACATGCTTGATGCCCCTATGTACCTCACCCTGCCCTGCCTAACCAAATCCGTAAGCGTCGACAGGGTTTCCTCGATCGGCGTCTCGTAGTCCCACCTGTGTATCTGGTAGAGGTCAATGTAGTCCGTGCCCAGCCTTCTCATCGACTCTCCAGCCTGATGCATGATGTGTTTTCTCGAGAGGCCTCTTTGGTTCGGCTTTTCCCCCATGGCTCCAAAAACCTTAGTTGCTATGACAACGTCTTCCCTAACGTCCTTCAAGACCTCCCCCAGTATCTCTTCGGACCTCCCGCGCGAGTAAACGTTAGCTGTGTCGAAGAAGTTTACGCCTAGGTCTAAAGCCTTGTTGATTACTTTCCTAGCGTCCTCTATCTCAACCATCCACCCCCTAGCGTTTCCAAAAGACATACAGCCTAAACATATCCTTGAGACTTTCAACCCCGAGGATCCAAGCCTAACATATTCCATTTTAGCTCACCGGAAAAAAGCGGTAGCTGTCTTAAGCTTTTCCCGAAACAAGCGCGGCTAAGGCTTATTATAAACGCTGGGGAACACCTGTGTAGACTACTTCATCCAATCCTCTGAAGTGTTCCTCTCTAGCAATTATTTTAGCCTTCAGGATTCTTCCAGTGGCCAGCATGATTCCGTTTGTTAGAATAGGCTTTTTAAGCCCCCTGCCTTCGCGTTCTCAGAAAGCTCTCAGTAGGCTCCCGCCGCCAAGTTCAACTCCGTATCAATCTCCTTTACGGTACTGTTCATCTAAATGAAGCCTTTCAATAACCTCGTCGTAGCTTTTCAAGCCCATACGTTTCTTTAATGCTTCTAACGATCTTAGGTTGCAGCGCTTAACCTGTATGGTGTGCGTCATACTACCATAAATTATAAGTTTTTTCGCTGGCACTGGTAATGAGCAGACTGTTTACGAGGGTGGAAAAGCTTACGCCCAAACTCGTGAAAAAGTGTGCTGGCGCGTGTGCTTAACTATGAGGACGCGTGCTGGCTGCTTATTGCACGCTATTGTTCTAATGTTTAAATAGTAGTACTGTACTACTTTAATCATGCAGCTTGTTTCGGTAACTAGAAAAGGACAGGTGACAATACCTGAAGAGGTTAGGAGAAAGGTTGGAATACGGTTAGGTACTAAACTGCTTGTCGACAGTATAGGGAAGGAGTATGTTTTGATGAAGAAGGTTGAAATGGCTCGGTCTATGGACGAGTTGCAGAGGATTGGAAGGAAACTTGCGAAGCAACAGGGGTTAACCCCCGGCGAGATCCGGAAAGAGATAGAGAAGATCAGGGCGGAAATATGGAAGAAGAAATATGCCAGACGTTATGGTGGATAGCAACGTTATTTACTCGGGTCTCGTTTTTAAAGGCAAGCCGGCCCGAGTGTTGAAAGCAGTTTTAGACGGAAAAATGCGGTTGATTATCCCCGAAGACCAGCTTGAAGAATTATACGTTTTATTCAGAAGAAAATCACCGAGTTCCCTATATTTGTTTGAAGCATACCTTTCGCTACAGCATGTAAAAATAGTTTCAGCGGAGAAATATCTGAGGAAGATTAAAACCGCTTTAAAATTAACTAGGGATAAGAAGGATGCGCCATACATAGCGTGTGCACTCCTGATTAAACCCAAGTATCTTGTCACTGGCGATAAGGATTTCCAAACCGAAACCATAAAGCGGAGACTAAACATTCTCACGCCCGGGGAGTTTTTAACAATCATTGAAAGAGGGTAGGTTAGCGCGCGCTTTGAAGAAATAGAAGTATTTACACCTTAAAACACTAGTAAACTAACTTACGGGATGGCGATAGCGCGCGCTACGCTAAGGAATACTTTGAGCATTAGATACTTTTCATAGAAAGGTTTAATTATCATCGGTAGCGGCAACATACGCGTGGAGAAAACAAATCAGGGTTTTCACGGAGACCCGGGGAAACCCGGTTTTAGAAACGTTTACGCGATGGGGCTTGTAAGCTTCTTTACTGATGTTTCAACGGAAATGGTCACGGGCTACTTGCCTGTCTTTATAGTTCGGGATTTAGGTGGGACGAAGACAATTCTTGGACTGATCGAGGGAGCCGGAGAGCTTGCTAACAATTTTTTTAGAATGGTAAGTGGTTTTCTCTCAGACAGGCTTGGAAAGAGAAAGCCTTTAGTATTCGCGGGCTATGCTTTTTCAACGGTTTCAAAGCCTCTTTTCGCGGTTTCAGCAACACCAGTGGACGCGCTTTCAGTCAGAGTTATGGATAGAACAGGCAAGGGGATAAGAACTTCTCCGCGTGACGCTCTTCTCAGCCAATCCGTAGACGAGAAGACAACGGGGAAGGCTTTTGGACTTCACCGAACCCTTGACCAGCTGGGCGCTATTCTTGGACCTCTGCTCGCAACTATTCTTTTACCTTTAATCGGGCCAAGGCTTCTTTTCATAGCCTCTTTCATACCCGGCGTAATTGCCCTGCTTATTCTATGGTTTTTCGTAGTGGATGTGAAAACTGCTCCTAGAAGGTCGCAGCTTCTTAAAGGAGCGTCTAGAGTCATGAACAGCGACTTTCTCCTCCTCCTAGCAATACTAGCCGTATTCGGGGTCGGATGCTACGATTTTTCATTCATACTTGTTCGCTCCGCTGAACTGGGGTTTACTCCTGATCTAGTGCCTCTGGTCTACATGGCGATCAACCTGTTTCATACTGCCGTGGGGTATCCTGCCGGGGTTCTTTCCGACAGGATTGGGAGAGAGCCTCTTCTCTCGACTTCTTTTCTGCTTTTCTCATTGACTTCTTTAGTCTTCGCCTATTCCAGCGGGCTTTATGCAATTGTTTTGCTTATTGTTTTCTACGGCCTTTATTTCGGAATATATGAAACAGTGTCGAGGGCACTAGTCCCAAAGTATGCTCCTTCAGAACTCAGAGGAACAGCCTATGGGCTATTCTATATCGTAGTGGGTTTGGCAAATTTAGCAGGTATGTCGCTAGTAGGGTTTATTTGGGATAACGCTGGTAGAACTCAAGCCTTTACCTACAGCATGCTCACTGGAATTATCGCAACGATTTTAGCTTGTTTCCTCGTCATCAGGTCAAGAAGAAACTTGGCAAAGAAAACCTTGCTCGCTAGGCCTGGAGAGAAGACTAGTTAAAATCGTTTGCAATCTTGTAGCGCGCGCTATGATGCTCGAAAAAATAGAATTAAACAAATAACTTAAGACTAGGAAGTGTACTTCTCGGGTCGGTTTAGGTAGAGGGGCTGGGTAGAAAGCTATTAGATGAAGCAAGGGTTTTCGCCTCTTTCTTGGAAAAGGAAGAGCGCGTCCATTGGCTGTATCTCAAGTTGGAGAAAGGTTTAAGTATTCCAACTAAGGTATAACTTTTGGAAACCATGGTTGAACTCAGGGTGAAAGTTGGAGAAAAAGGGCAGATACTCATCCCGAAAGTGTTTAGAGACAGGTATGGGATAGTGGAGGGAGACAAGGTTTCGATTGAACCCACTTCCGAAGGCATCTTGATAAGGGGAAAACCCTCTCCAGAGGAAATAATGAAAAGGCTTGAGGAGCATGTTGAAAAGATTAGAAGGATGGGGGTTTCCGGCCCGAAGCTGGGAGACCTAAGTAGGGTCTATTTGGAAATGGAGTTCGAGGAGAATACTAGTTGAAAGCCTTTCTAGATTCTTGCTTCCTCATATACTTGAACGCTATGGTGGATGATGAAAGAAGGCTAGTAGAAGAGCTGTTCAGAAGACTTCTTGAGGAACAGCTGTTTACGAACATGCTTGTGGTAGATGAGGTGCTTTACGTATCGAGAAAGTACCGAGTGTCTTATGAGACAACTTTAGATTTCTTGAAAAACATGGTGCTGCCCTACGCTGAAGTCCTGCCCGTTGAAGAGGAGGATTTTAAGCCTGCTGAAAAATACTTGTTAAAGTACGGTTTGAAACCCTCTAACGCTATACACTTGGCAACGATGGAGAAAGCCGGAGTAAGAAATATAGTTTCTGAAGACAGGGAGCTCGACAAGGTTAAGGAGATTAAAAGAATCTGGGTTACTTCCAATGTTGAAAAATAGTGATTATTCTTCAGGAAGCCAGTGTTTCCACGCATACTTTTCCGGTAATATTGGTGAAGGCGTGGAACATGCAGGAGTCTAGAAGAAAGGCTCTGAAGAGGATTGGGCGCGTCGTTGAACTACTTCAGCACATTCTCCCGCTTTTTCCCACGTTTGGAGACTAGGGACGCTACTCCTGCAACCATCATGGTGAACAGGCCTATGAGCGCTACGATGCCGCCCACCACCCATCCTCCAAGGATTGATGGAACAGTTGTCTTCTCCCGCCATTCTAAGACTGCGTTTACGCTTACGCTCTCATCAACGTCTTTCAAAGGGTTTTCGGCGACGAAGTAAAGTATTGACTTCGCTTGGCTCTCCGTGAGCGGGACGTCGAAACCCACCGTTTCAACGTTCTTCCGCTCAAATATGGCGGTGTAGTTTTCATCGGCAAGCCAATTCCAGTAGTTAGAGTAATCCATCACGTATAAGTTGAACCTTTTTCCACTAGTCTCCGTCGCGTTGCCCCTTATCCTGAAATCCCTAGCCTCCTCGATTAGAAACGGCGGGGAGGAACTCACGTACTCCGAGCACTCGGTCTTCAGGGTTTTTTCAGTCCAGCTGATCGTCGAGTCGACGAGTACAATCGGCCTCAACCCGGCGCCCGACTCCTCAACCACGAAGTAGAACGAGTTGGGGAGGGCTTCCTTCGAAGCTATTGAGAAGCTGAAGCTGGTTGAATTCTTCTCCTTATCCTCGTAGAAAGCCTTGTAGGCTATGCCCGCCTGCCACAGGCCGTAGTTAGCGTCGTCGAAAACGTAGAAGTTGAACGGTCTCGGCGGGGATGATTGCTCCACGGCGCTTCCAGCCACCACGAAGTCCTTCCCGCCTCCGGGGAAGAATGCAGCCCCCAGGCCTACAGCGTGTTTTAAAGGGGGTTCAACGCTTAGAACCTGCTTAACGAGCAGCCTGCTGTTCGACTTCCACCCGGCTGAAACGTTCAGGGTCTCACCGTCAACCAGCACCCGGCTTCTCAGCTCCCAGCTGGTTTTCGCAGGCGGCGTTACTGCGATAACGATCCCCGCCGCGAGAAGAATTAAGCCTGCTGTGAAAGCCGTTTTCGGCAGACTCATTCAATCACACCCCTGTTAATATGGGATTTAAACATGTTCTTAAGTTTTCTCCTTCATATCAAAGTATTCAATACTTTAGATAAGCGTGTCGCGCCGCCGATTAGCCTCGCTTCTAATTAAGCTTTCAACCATCCCTAGTGTGACTTGAGGCTCCAGCAGGGGTTAGCGGCCTGCCGCTGTCTTTCCATCTCCCCGCGTCTCTCTGTTAGAAGCCACGCGGCTAACCCTGTAATGATTACTGCCACTCGAGGATGACGAACACGATGAGAAAGGGTTCTTCGGTGGAGTACGTCCCGCGCGCAGGCTTAAGAAGATGCAGCGGCTTCTCCCCGTCGAGGAATCTGAACAAGTCTTCAACAATCATTTTTGACTGTCTTTCAACAGTCTCCTCAGTGTTTCCGCCGATGTGAGGCGTCACGACGACGTTTTCAAGCCGCAGGAAGGGGTTTGAAGAGTCGACGGGCTCGTTCTCCTGCACGTCTAGCGCTGCGCCGGCTATTCTACCCTGTTTAAGGGCTTCAAGCAGGGCTGAGTCGTCAACCGTCCCGGGCGACGAGGTGTTAACCAGTATTGCTGAGGGCTTCATCATAGATATCTCCCTCTCCCCGATAATGTGGTATGTTTCACCCGTGAGCCTCACGTGGAGTGTTACGATATCAGCCTGGCTTAACAGCTGCTCCAGGCTGACCCTGCTCCCGTTGACCGAGGCTATCTTCTCCTCAGGCACGTACGGGTCGTAGACCAGTATTGACGCGCCGAAGGCCAGCAGGATTCTCGCAACCCTGGTCCCTATGTCCCCCAGCCCTATTACCCCAACTTTTTTACCACATATCTCCCTCCCCTGTAAAGCGTTGTAAAGCTCCTGGAAATCCCTATCCGTCTCGTAGGCCACGCCCATGGCCAGCCTCCGCTGAGCGTGGACGATTCTTCTTAGAAGCGTGAGCATCAGGCCTATCGTGAGCTCAGCCACTGCCTGCGAGTTCCTCCCAGGCGCGTGCACCACGGGTATTCCTTTCGCCGTGGCGGCTGCCACGTCAACCGCGTACGGGGTTCCTCTGCACGCTGCGATGAGCCTCAGGCTCGTCCTGTTCACGATGTCGGCTGTCACCTGGTCCGCCTCAACCACGAGTATTTCAACCATGTTCCTGTTGATCTTCTCTATAAGCTCGTCTCCGAGGTAGATGCGCCCAGTCTTCCTCCAGTCCTCGTAGATTACTTCAACTCTCTGCGAAAGCTTTTCAAGAGCCTCCTTCGTGAAGGATGCTGTTATCAAGCATTTCGGCTTCCCCATAGCGTGCCGCACCCCGTTCACGGGCTTCCCTTAGCGTAGGGGAGCCACCACATTCTCGTCTTCTCCCTTATCTTGTTCACGCATATTTGCCTAATGTTAACCATCTCTAGAAGCCCGTATCTGGACGAGTGTCTCCCAAGCCCGCTTTGCTTTACTCCGCCCCAGGGCGCGTGTGGAAAAGTTACTGCGACATCGTTGATCCAGACTATTCCCGACTCAATCTCCCTCGAAAGCCTGACAGCCTTCTCCTCGTCCCTCGTCCAGACGGAGGCTCCTAAGCCGTATTTCGTGGAGTTGGCGATTTCAACCGCCTGCTTCTCGTCTCGGAAAGACGCCACGGGCGCGACTGGCCCGAAAACCTCCTCAGTCATCACTCTCATGCGGAGGTTAACGTTCGTGACCACCGTGGGACTGTAGAAGAAGCCTTTCTTCAACTCTTTCGGCGGCGACCCGCCGCACAGGACTCGGGCTCCCGCGGAAACAGCCTGCTTCACTGCGCGCGACACGTGTGAACGCTGCTCCCTGCTTATCAGTGGCCCAATGTCGGTAGACGGATCGAAGCCGTTTCCAACCCTGAGCGATGAAGCCTTTTCAACGAACTTTTCCACGAAGCCGTTGAAAACGCTTTCCTGCACAAGTATCCTTTTAGCGGAGACGCATATTTGACCTGCTCCGAAAAACCTGCCGTACACGGCTCCGTTAACCGCCTCCTCAATGTCAGCGTCCTCGAAAACTATGAATGGGTCGCTGCCCCCGAGCTCCAGCACAGTCCTCTTCAACCCTTTAGCGCAGTTTAAAGCGACTTTAAGCCCAGCCTCGTTTCCACCTGTGAAAACGACGGCTTTCACGCCTGAGCCCGCCAGCAGCTCGCCGACCCTCCCGCTGCCCTGCACAAGGTTAAGCACGCCCCGCGGCAGCCCCGCTTCCTCGAAAAGCCTAACTATTTTCTCGCCGACCATAGCTGTTAGGGAGGAGGGTTTGAAGACCACGGAGTTTCCCGCGGCTATCGCCGGCATGATTGTCTGAATCGGGATTAGGAAGGGCCAGTTCCAAGGCGATATTACTGCAACGACGCCGAGCGGCTCGAACACGATTCTGAACTCATAGTTCCCCGGTTGCGGGAAGTCTACAACCCGGGTCTCGTCCTTCAGCATCTGCACCGTCTCCGCCGCGTAGTAGTCGGCGTACATCTGAGCCCCCATAACCTCCATGTTGGATTCAACAAGGGGTTTACCGTTCTCCAGTGTTATCACGCTCGAAATCTCGTCAACATTATCCATCATTGCTTGCCCCACTCTCTTCAGAAGCTCAGCCCTCTGCTCCACCGGTGTGCGGCTCCACTGGCGGAAGCCTTTCTTCGCCGACTCGAGGGCAGCTTTCAAATCGGATGCTCTGACGCTCGCCACCTTATGCGTCACCTCCTCCGTGGCGGGGTTTATCTTCAGGATTCTCTCCCCGCTGGGCGTCAGCCATTTGCCGTCGATGAACGAGCGGACTATGTTCAACGCGTGAAAGAAACGCTTCCACGTTATTTAAGTTTTAAAAGGATGTTGGTTGCGAACCGAATAAAAGTTAAATATTGGAAAAACAGAATGTAGAAAAGTATGCCTACTAAGGAGCAGGTGTTCAATTCGCTCGACGAGGTTAGGAGGAAGTTTGAAGACCCCGGCGTCAAGGAGAAGTTTAAGGGTTTCAAGAGGGATATTCAGTTCAAGTTTCCCGACCTGAATGCCGAATACGTTCTCAGCATTAGTGAAGACGCTACAGCAACCCTTAAAGAGGGTTCTGTCGAAAAGCCGAGCGTAGTGGTGGAGACGGATAGTGCGACTTTCCTCGGTATAAGGAATAGGACGATAAGCGCGATGCAGGCCTATACTTCTGGAAGGTTGAAAGTGAAGGGCGTTATGCCCGACTTGTTGAAGCTTCAAAAACTCCTGTGAGCTTCACAGCATCATCGTCCTGAATAATTCCCGCCCTACTTCGACAGCGGATTCCGGAAGGCTTTTAGGCAGCCCCGTGGCCTTCGCGAGCAAGTATATTGTTGAAGCCTTCTCAAGGAGCAGAGCCTTATGGAGAGCGTCCTGGAGATTCTTGCCGCATACAACGGCACCGTGGTTCGCGAGCAGAACAGCGTTTCTCTGAAGCAAGCCGTTTGCAACATTCGAAGCCAGCTCCTCTGTCCCAGCCATCGCGTACTCGACAGTCGGAACATTCTCCCCGAGAAAAGGGATCAGCTCCTCGAGGAAAGGCGGTATAGTCTCGTGCAGCGAGGCAAGCGCCGTCGCATGCACCGAGTGGAAATGGATTACGGCACCTACGTCAGGCCTTTTCAAGTATATTGAGAGATGCATCCCTGTTTCAACCGACGGGTTTCTCCTACCCTGAACCACCTCTCCAGCCCCGTTTACAACCAGCGTGTCGCTAGCCTTTATCTGGTAACGCGGAACCTGGCTGGGTGTGACGACATACCTGTCGGCGAGCCGCGTCCTAGCGCTGACGTTCCCCTCATGATCCAGCACGTACCCAATCCTGTAAAGAGTCCTAATAGTTCTCGCAACCTTTTCCCTCGCCGACTTTAAAGAATCCATTTTTTCACGTAAGGCTTCGCAGCCTCCCGTATATAAGTCTCCACCTCCTGTAGTCAGCCTGATAATCTTCAGAGCCTGGAGACGGGTTGACAGTCCTCAGCTCAACCATTCTTTCAACAATGCTCCTCGGGCTTTCAGACTCTAGAAAGGACCAGCATGCGACAGACGCCCCGATAGCGCTCGCCCTCCGCTCCAAGGGTGTTGAGACGGGCGTCGCCAAAACGTCAGCCAGCATCTGGATGAGGATACTGCTTTTCGACAGGCCGCCTGAGGCGAACACGGGTGTTCCAACCCGGGGGTAAACCTGCTTCATCTGGTCCAGGTTGTCCCTGCACGCGAAAACAATGTTCTCGTAGCATGCTCTCGCTATATCCCCTGCTCCAGGCTTTTCCCCAATCATCAGCGAGGGCAGGATTATCGCTGCTGGAAGCACCTCCGTAAGCCTCTTAGCATCCATTATCGACGGTCCCAGGAAGGCTAGGACGCTCCGGCTTCCCCTCGGGGCTTTCCCCGCCAGCTCGTCGAAACGCTCATAGTCAACACCGTCTTCCCTCGTAAGCATAAGCACGGAGGATGCGAGCCAGTCTAAGACTATTCCGCAAACTCCGGCGTTACTCTCCAGCACCCAGAGGCCGTCGAGCGGGAAGCATCCGGTCCACATTCGTTTCTCCTCGTCTACACGCGGCTCCGGCATCACGATTTGCAGCGGGCAGGTTGAACCCAGCGAGACGTATGCCTGGCCTTCTGAGAGCGCTGTTGACCCGATGCCGGCGCACTGCGTGTCACCCGCACTCATGACTACGGGAGTCCCCAGGGGTATTCCGGTGGCTTTACTGAACTTCTCAGTCGGATAGCCGGCTAGCTGGCCGAAGCCAGTGACCTCCGGCAGTTTTTCAAGCCCCACGCCGGCGGCTCTACA
>Ga0209102_1000410_pt1 | contig 28901 bp, 23 predicted proteins | sample ConPoolayeHmetaG_FD_185483 | JGI IMG/M metagenome (GOLD analysis project Ga0209102, IMG submission 185483) | Hot spring microbial mat communities from California, USA to study Microbial Dark Matter (Phase II) - Cone Pool mat layer H metaG... ...
AAAGGAGCCAAATTCCTAACATCATTGGGATTAAAAAATTTTCGTTTTGAACAAGACGGGAACCAATAACAATAGTGGGAATGGTAGCATAAAGTAGGGTGGATAAAAGACCAATAAAATTTCCATAAAGTTTTTTGGCAAGGAGGAAAACTAGAAAAATTGAGATTGTTCCCAAAATTAACGCTAGGATTCTTATTTGAGAAAGAGTAATGTCAAAAATTTCTTTGGAGCCGGTTAAAAGGGCAAAACCGCCGGCAACTAGGCCGAAAAGAGGGGGATGTTCTAAATAAGGGGTGACTAAGCGGACCCAAGCTCCCTGGAATTTTTTAATTTCGTAATTTTTGTATTGATAATGAGGAGACCAAGAAGTAGGAATATGATTTTGCCATAAACTAATTCCCTGCCAAGTCCAGGCAAATTCGTCAAAAGTCGCCCCATGGCGGGGGAATTTATCATAGTTATAATATCGTAAGAAAAATCCTAAAAGAATAATAAGAAGAAAAATGATTTTGAATTTCCTCACGGTTAAATTATATAATAATCCAAATGGAAAAACCAAAAGTTTCGGTAATAATTACCACTAGAAATGAGGAGAAAGTTATTGGTAATCTTTTAAAAACTCTTAAGAGGCAAACATATAAACCCTTTGAGATTATTCTTGTTGACAATAATTCAACTGATAAAACAAAAGAAATTGCCAAAAAATATACTAAACTTGTTTTTAATAAAGGGCCGGAGCGAAGTCGGCAAAGGAATTTTGGGGTAAAAAAAGCGTCAGGAAAATACGTTTTGATTTTAGATGCAGATATGGAATTGGAGCCAAAAGTAATTAAGGAATGTGTTGCGGTAGCAGAGGACGATCCAAATATCAAAGCAATAATAATTCCTGAAAAATCTTTTGGAAAAGGTTTTTGGGCGAAGTGTAAGGCTTTGGAGCGAAGCTGTTATTTAGGTGACGAATTGATTGAGGCGGCTCGTTTTTTTGAGAAAAAAACTTTTTTAGAATTTGGAGGATATGACGAAAAGATTACTGGGCCGGAGGATTGGGACTTGCCCCAAAGAATTAGAAGAAAATATAAGATTGGCAGAATTAAAAGCTTTATTCATCATAATGAAGGAAAACTTTCGCTTTTGGCAACAATGAGGAAAAAATATTATTATGCCCAAAAATTTGCCCCCTATTTTAAAAAACATCCCCAAATTGCCCCTCTTCAGGCTAATCTCCTTTTCCGGCCCGCCTTTTTTAGAAATTGGCGGGTGTTGCTAAAAAATCCAATTTTAACTTTGGGAATGTTTTTTATGCGCGCCTGCGAAATGTTGGCGGGAGGCTTTGGTTATTTAACCAAGGGGATAAAAAAATGATTATTATCGCCTCTCATGCTGTTTTTGCTGCGGATGGAGAACCAGTTCATGGAACGGGGTCAGAAATTGGTAATTTTCTACAACAAAAACGGCTGGATTATCTTTTTATTAAACATTCCCTTTACGGGGGTTTTCCCACTTTAATTGATAAATTCTTTAACGGAAAATTAACCACTAAATCTTATGGTTTTAGAAATTTGCCTTTTCCTTTAAGAATTATTCAAGAGCAAATTATTAATTTTTATTTTGTTTTTAAAGGAAAAAAGATTAAGCTTTTTGTTGGTATTGATCCCCTTAATGCTTTTAGTGGTATTTTGGCAAAAAAAATAGGTAGGGTTGAGAAAACCGTTTTTTATACCGCGGATTATGCCCACCAGCGTTTTGAGAATTCTTTCTTGAATTGGATCTACCATTGGTTTGACCACTTTGCTATTAAACATGCTGATCAAGTTTGGAATGTTTCTACCCGAATAACTGAGTTGAGAGAAAAGCAGGGAGTACCTCGAAAGAAGAATTTTTTTGTTCCCAATACGCCTATATTTAAGAAAGTTAAAAGATTGCCTTATTCTTGTATTAACAAACATGACTTAGTCATTGTAAGTAATTTAACTCGTTCCTTAAATTATCCGCTTATTTTTAAAGCTGTAAAAAAACTTTCCTCCAAATATCCAGATATTCATTTGATAATTATTGGTCAAGGTCCATATGAAAAGGAGCTTAAGCAGATTGTTGGTAAAATGAGAATGGGGAAGAGGGTTTTCTTTTTAGGAAGAAAATCTCATCAGGAGGTACTAAAAATTTTAGCCAAAAGTGCGGTTGGTATTGCCCCTTATACTACTGAAGAGCCCTGGAGAGAGTTTTGCGATTCTTTAAAAATAAGAGAGTATTTCGCCTGCGGTTTGCCGGTGATTACTACTAATATCTCTTCAACTGCCGATGATGTGAGAAAATTTCAGGCAGGATTTGTAATCAAAATAAAGAAGGAGGAGTTTGTAGGGGCTATTGATCAACTTTTTTCAAACAAAAAATTATATCTTAAAATGAGAAAAAATGGAATTAGCTTAGCAAAAAAATATGATTTTTTTAAAGTAATAAGTAAAGTTTTCAAGAATTTGGGAATTCTTTGATGTTAAAAATGTCAAAAATTTTTCCTTATCTTTTGGCTATGGCCTTTTTGGTGATTAGTTTATTCACTTTGGATGATTATGGTATTAATTGGGATGAGCCGATTCACTTTATGAGAGGACAGGCTTATTTGAGATATTTTTTAACTGGCAAAAAAAACTATGAGGGAATGCCTAAATTAAAATTCCATTATCCGGAAAACGACCGTTATGTTTTTACAGACAAGATAGATTTTGAGGATGATCGCCAGTTTCGTCGCAGTCTTTATCAAAATGATTATTGGAATGGGGAGTATTTTTTAAATCACGATGGGGGCCATCCGCCCCTTAATGGTATTTTGGCGGCGGCGACTAACTGGATTTTTTACCAAAAATTAAGGCTTTTAGGTGATATCGAAAGTTATCATTTATTTGAAGTTTTCGCAGGGGCAGCGCTTGTTTTGGTAGTGAGTTTATTCGCTCAAGAGACATATGGAGTTTTTGCGGGATTAATTGCTGGTTTGTCGCTTGCTCTTTATCCTCTTTTTTGGGCCGAATCTCATTTTAATATTAAAGACCCGGTTGAAGCCTGTTTTTTTGGATTAACGATTTATAGTTTTTATAAAGCAATTAAGTACCAATCAGCGAGATGGATGGTTTTTTCGGCCATTTTTTGTGGAATGGCTTTGGGGACAAAATTCAACATCGTTTTTGCCCCCTTGATTATTTTGCCTTGGCTGGCAGTTACCAATTTTAGGAAAAATCTTTTGAAAAGAAAACTTTTAATTCCCTTGTTTTTTTATCCTTTTATTATTTTTGCTTTATTTTTTCTTTCCTGGCCATATCTTTGGCAAGATCCAATTAAAAGAATAACAGAAATAATTCAGTTTTATAAAGGGATTGGGCTTCAGCAAAATTTTCAGCCAGCAAGTTTTTATATTTATGGCTTTAATACTTATCCTATTCAAGCGATTATTTTTACTACTCCCTTGGTAATTTTATTTTTTAGTCTTATTGGAATTATTGCCTCAATTTTTCTTTTTAGAAAAGAGAAAGAAAAAACAAGCTTTTTGTGGTTATTATGGTTTTTAGTGCCGATTTTAAGAGTAACTGTACCTGGGACATCAATTTATGGGGGAGTGAGGCAAATAATGGAATATATTCCGGCGATGGCGCTGCTGGCCGGGTTGGGAGCAAACTACATAGTTACATTGTTGCGTAGCCGCTTAGTTAAAATAGTGAGTGTTTTGATGTTTATCCCTATTATTATTAAGTTTATTTCACTTCACCCTAACGAGGGGCTTTATTTTAATTCTCTAATTGGGGGACTAAAAGGAGCAGCCCAACGAAATTTTCCCAATTGGGGAGTGAGTTTAGGCAATGAGTATCGCCAAGGGATTAATTGGCTGAATGCAAATGCCCAGGAAAATACCAAGGTGACATTAGCTGTGGGCTACGATTGGAACGCTCCCAGGATTTGGTTAAGAAAAGATATAGATATTTCTGATAGTTTTAGAGGCGGAATTAGGAGAGAAGGAGAATATGTAATGGAATTGGTTTCCCAGATAAATTGGCCAAGCTTATATTACTTTACCTATGTAAAGAGATTTTTAAAGCCGTTGTATGAAGTGAAAGTTGAGGGAGTTCCGGTTTTGGCAATTTGGAAAAATGACTGGGAAAATACCAAAGAAGAATACAAACTTAAAGAGAAAACTTTTGAGATTGGTAATTTTGCCCTTAGTGAGGATAGCCTTTTTGCGGGACTTGATGAAGAAGTTCTTTTGACAGAAATAAAGTTAGTACTTATTGATGCGAATTGCGATATGGGTAGAGAACCAAGCTATTTTTATATCTCGGGAAGCGATGGCAATTGGGTTCTTCATCCGGATGAAGCGGTTAAGAAAGAAAAAGAAATAATTTCCCTTTTTGCCGGAGAAAATGTGAGGTTTATTAAGTTTGTTTTTAATTCAAATAATAACTGTGTTAAAAAAATTGATAAAATAATAGCGAAAAAGCTTATCGGAGAAATCTGAAATGAAAGAAGAAAACAAATGGTGAAAAAGAATCCTTCAGGGATTTCGATAATTTTACCTGCCCTCAATGAAGAAAAAAACATCGGACTGATGGTTGGGGAATGTCTGGGTTATTTAAGGAAATTAAAAGATAATTATGAAATTATTGTTGTTAACGATGGCTCTAAAGACAAAACAGGTGAAATTGCCCAAAAGATAGCTAAAAGAAATAAAAAAATAAGAGTCATCAATCATTCTAAAAATGAAGGTTATGGACAAGCCTTAAAAGACGGCTTTGCGGCGGCAAAATATGATTATGTTTTTTTCACCGATTCTGATAGACAATTTAGATTAGATGCTTTGGATGTAATGTATCCAATTATCAAAACTCAAGTAGTTGACCTAGTAATTGGCTATCGTTTGAAACGAAAAGACCCATTTTTGCGAAAATTTCTTTCTTGGGGATACAATACCTTGGCCAGTTTTTTATTTGATTTAGATGTTAAGGATATAGATTGTGCTTTTAAGCTTTTTAGGAAAGATATTTTTAAGAAAATCAAAATTGAGTCAAAGAGTTTCTTTTTTAATACAGAAATCTTAGCTAAAGCAAGATTTTTTGGGTTTAATATTATTGAGGTGGGAGTGCCCCATTTTCCTCGAACAGCAGGTAAATCTAGCGTGAAATTTAAGCATATCCCTCTCACTATTAAAGAGTTGATTAGAATTCATCGGAGTTTGCAAAAATTAAAAAAGAGGAGAAAGACGTGAGGATTCTTTTGGTTAAACCAGTAACACCCCAAAAGGTAGTTTTAAATTGCATTCCGCCACTTGGTTTAGGGTATTTAGCAACCGCCTTGCGCCGGGCAGGATTTTTAGATGTTTCCATTTTGGATTGCGTGAAAGAGGGATTGGACTATACTTCGTTTAAAAAGAAAGTTAAAAATTATCATCCTGATGTTGTTGGTTTTCAAGTTTTCTCTCAAGATTTGCCATCTTTAGGAAAGAGTTTAGAAATTGTTAAAAAAATCAATCCTAAAATTATCACCATTGCCGGCGGACCTCATCCTTCAGGCTTACCCAAAGAGATGCTGAAAAATTTTCCCAATCTTGATTTTCTTTTTGTAGGAGAAGCAGAAGTTGGCTTGCCAATGTTGGTAAAAGTTTTAAAAACAAAAAGGGGATTTAGTAAAGTTCCTGGCTTGGGCTGGCGAGATAAAAAAGGAAAAATAAAAGTTAATCCCCAGATTTTTGTTGAGGATTTGGATATTTTGGGATTTCCTGCCTGGGATTTATTAAAACCCCAAGAATACCCCGATGCCCCCCAAGGGGTAATTTTTAGAAATCATCCAGTAGCGCCGATTATGGCAACTCGCGGTTGTCCTTTTTCCTGCACTTTTTGTGCTGGCTGGACCGTTTCTGGTAAGAAAATAAGAAGAAGGAGTGTGAATAATGTTTTAGCAGAGATAGAGCTTCTTTATAAAGATTACGGTGTTAGAGAAATACATTTTTTAGATGATAATTTTACTTTTAATAGAAATTATGTTGAGGATTTTTGTCGTGGGCTTTTGAAAAAAAATTTTAAAATTAGTTGGTGTTGCCCAAATGGAGTGAGGCTAGATACTTTGGATAAAAAGCTTTTAAGACTAATGAAAAAAGCTGGTTGTTATTATGTTTCGGTGGGAATTGAATCTGGTTCTGACAGAATTTTAAGCTTAATGAAAAAGGGAACAACGACTGGAAAAGTAAAAAAGATGGTAAAGATGGTTAACAATTCAGGGATGCCAATTAATGGCTTTTTTATTTTGGGCTATCCTGGAGAGACAAAAAAAGAAATTTTGCAAACAATTAAATTTGCTAAAAGTTTAGGATTAACCCGGGCCGCTTTTTATAATTATCTTCCTTTGCCTAGAACCGAGTCTTACCAAAAGCTGATAGAAAGCGGGGAATTGAAAGAAGAAAATATAGACTGGAGCCAGATTTTTCAGGCCGATGCTCCTTATTCGCCAATGGGAATAAGCCAAAAAGAGCTAAAAAATCTCCAAAGAAGGGCCCATTTAGAATTTTATTTACGGCCAATTATTCTTTGGCGATTAATTAAGGAAATTCGCACTTTTCAACAATTTAAATATATTTTAAAAAGGGCAAAAGCTTATCTGGTGGGATAAAAAAATGGAAAATTTAACTTCGGAAATAAAATTATATAGCCAGTATGCTACTTCAGAAAGCTGGATTAGGTGGTATGCTAAAATTCTTCCCTTTAAAGCAAAAAGGACTATTAAAATTTTAAAAAATTATAAAAATTCAGATGCTGTTTTGCTAGATGTTGGCTGTTCTACGGGCTTAACTTTGGGTTTTATTGCTAAAGAGTTTAAAAATGTAATTGGTTATGATATTGACAAAAAAGCAATTGAGGTAGCAAAAAAACGCTTTGAAAGAATGGGTGTAAAAGCAAAGTTTATTCTTGGAGACGGAGAAAAAATACCCCTTAAGAATAATTCGGTGGACATTGTCACATCAATAGAGGTTTTTGAACATATGAATGAGCCTCTCAAAATGTTGGCCGAGATCCATCGAGTTTTGAAGCCGGATGGTATTTTGCATATTACTACTGCCAACAAACTTTGGCCAATAGAACCCCATTTTCATTTACTATTTTTGTCTTATTTGCCTTCTGGCTTTGCCGATTTTTATGTAAGAGAGACTAAGAAGGGGAAAGGTTATGGCAACATTAGATTACCAACATACAGCCAATTTCGCCGGACAGTAGAAAAATATTTTCAGGTAGAAGATATAACCTTGGAGGTAATTAGAAACTATAAGAAATATGATTTTGAACGGGAAAGAGGAAAGATAATAATTTTAACGGCCGCGGTTTTAAATCTTTTAAAGAAACTAAAATTGAGATTTTTGGAAAAAATTTTACTTAATTTATCTTTAGGATGGCTTTTTATATGCCGACCAAAAAAGAAATAATCAAAAAAACAAAAGCTCTTTATCGCGGTCTGGGTTGGCCGACGATTTTTACTCATATTCGTTTTTTTACCGCCCCATATGAAAAATTAGAAAAGCTAGTACCTAAAAAGGGTTTTATTATTGATTTGGGTTGTGGCTACGGAATTTTTAGTAATTTTTTAGGTTTAACTGGACCCAAAAGAGAAGTTTTAGGAATTGAGCTTGATTCAAAAAAAATAAAATTTGCCCAAAGGGGAGTGGGTAATGTTAAGTTTTTACGGGCGGATATCACCAAAATTAAACTTAAAAAAACGGATGTGATTTTGTTAATTCATGTTTTACATCATTTAGATTCTTTTGCCCAGCAGGAAAAGCTTCTTTTAGAGTGTAAAAAGAAATTAAAAAATGGAGGGCGGATAATTATTGCTGAGGTAGATAAAAAACCAATTTTAAAGTATATTTTGGGTTGGCTGGCGGATAAAATTTTGTATCCTGGTGATAAAATTTATTATCGGATGCCGAATGAGTTTAAGAGGCTATTTCAGGATTTAGGCTTTACGGTTAAAATGATTAAAGCTGATAACGGCAAACCATTTGCTCATATTATCTATGTTTTGAAAAAAAATGATGAAGAAAATATTTGAAAACAATTGGATTTTACTCCTTATTTTATTGGCTGGTTTTTTGGTTCGATTGGTAGGTTGTAACCCTGGTCTCCAGCAAGGTCTTTATCCGGATGAGGTTATGAGTTACGGGAGTGCGACAGAGATGATTATTAATGGGGATTTAAACCCCCGGCGCTATGATTATCCAGCAGGAGTGGCTCTTTTACATATGGTGGTTTTCAGAATGGTTTTTCTTCCCTTAGCCCTGTTTAAATTATTTTTTCCTCATCCTCGAGTTTTTTTAACTGCCCTAAAATTAGGCCCAAAGTTTTTAGAAGAGTTTCGTCAGCTTATTTTTGGCTGGAGAGAAATTGAAGCTCTTTATTGGTCTCGATATTTTACCGCCCTTTTGGGAACGGGAACAGTTTTTCTTACTTATCTTTTAGCAAGAAGATTATTTGGCAAAACAACTGCTTTATTAGCAGCCTTTTTTCTTGCTTTTAATTACCGACACGTTTTAAGTAGTCATTTTGCTCTTCCTGACGTACCAAATTCTTTATTTAGCGTTCTTGCTTTGTATGCTGCTGTCTTGCTTTTAGAGAAAAATACCCGAGGACGTTATCTTTTTGCCAGTTTAAGTGTTGCTTTTGCACTTTCGATTAAATACCAAATTTTTGCCTTTTTGCCATTTTTGGTTGTTCATTTAGTTTGGGTAGTTTGCAAAAAATCATTTAAAGAACTTTTTAATCCAAATTTTATTTTAGCCGCCTTTCTTATACCAATTGTATTTATAATTTTGAATCCTTATTTGATAATTCATTTAAGAGAGGCTTTGCCGATAATTAAATATGTTGCCGGGCGTTATGGGATGGGAGTAAAAAGATTTAATTTTTATCCTCTATTTTATTTATACCATTGGGGTTTAGGTAGGCTGCCAAGTTTGGCAATTGTTTTGGGCTTACTCTTAAGTTTGGTTTTGAAGCCATTAGCATCTTTTCTTCTTTTAACCTTTATTGCTCCTTTCTTTTTTGTTTTTATTTATTATTGTTATGGCGGCGGCTATGTGCGTAATTTTGTTACCGTTATTCCTTTTTTAACTATTTTTGCCGGTTTTTGTTTGGAGAGTTTTTTTAATGTTCTTCGGCGTTTATTAAAAATACCCCATGATTTTTTATTGATATTTCTCGTTCTTATTGTTTTTTGGATTAATTTTATCCCAATTAAAAATTCACTGATGCTAAGCTATTTTTACAGCAAACCATGGAATTCGGTTGTTTTTAAGGAATGGTTGATGAAAAATCTGCCTGCTGATATCAAATTGAGAATCTATCCTCTTTATTTACCCGCTCAGGATCAGATAGCACAAAAAGTGAAAATCGTTAATTGGGAGCGAAAATTTCAAAATTCTTTAGTCGAATTCCGGGAGGCAGGCGATGATTTTGTAGCGATGAATGTTACTTTTAATTGGAATTATATGTATTGGTGGTTTAATTTGCCTCCAAGACAAATGATTAAATATCAAGGAGTGCCTCAGGAAATTCTCGCTAATAGTTTTGAAGGTTTAATGATAAAAGAGCTTTTGCCCTATACGGTAGCGGAAGTTTACAAACCCTGGCAAGCAGCCGAAGAAAATAATTATTTATTATTCAAGATTCCCCAGCAATCAAGAAACTTAGGGGGGCAAATCGCCTCTTTTACTTTTGATAAGGAAGAAGAAATTTGGGAAGTAAAAGGAAATTTTGGTCATCAAATTTTAGGCTTTAGTTGGAATTCAGTTGAAGGATATCCAAAAAAGGGAAGTTTGGAAATTCAAGGGGGAAGGGGAGATTTCCAAACGACTCGCTTTTCTTCACCTCCAATTCCCATTGAGTCGGGAAAATATTATACTGTCGTTGGTTGGATTAAAAATTCAAAAGAACTTCAACAAGAAGACCAAGATGGATTCTTAAGATTAGATTTTTACCGGTCTTTAGAGGAAGCAAAATCAGAAAAAGTGAGAATGAAAGTTGCTCTTTCCAGTCGCGTTTGGGGCAAAAGCAATTGGGTGAAAAAAGAAGTAGGAACCGATGCTCCTCCAGAGGCAAAATTTCTTACAGTTAGTTTTCAACGAAGCGAACCAGCGCTTGACTTTTCTTCTTATTTAGACGAGGTAATTGTTTATGAATCTGATAAAATACCAGAAGAGAAATTCAAAGAATTGCCATATATAAAGTCAACTATTCCGGAGGATCTTTTATATCCGAATAGTATTTTATAATTTTATATGATTAAAAGAGATTTGAAAAAAATTATTTGTTGTCCAAAATGTCATTCAGATTTGGAGCTGGTGGAGGATTCTCTTTTTTGTCGTGGGTGCGAGGCAAATTTTCCTCTTAATAATGGTGTACCGATTTTTTTAGCAAAAAGTTTAAAAACCGCAGAAAGTTTTTATGAAAAAAGTTTAATTAAAAGGAGATTATTCAGTTTTGGAGAAAAAATTGCCAGTTTTATTTTTAGTTTTTATTTTCCCACAAAGGGGCAAGGTATTATTGACAAGCTAAGAAAAAAAGGTTCCCAGCGCCAGCTGGTTTTAAATATTGGGGGCGGCAATAAAAAATATGGTTTTAGTGATGAGATTAATTTAGATATTGTTCAATTTCCCAAGGTAGATGTTGTTGCTGATGCCCATTGTCTTCCTTTTAAAAATGAATCCTTTGATTTGGTTATTTGTGAATCTGTTTTGGAGCATGTTGAAAATCCGGTGGGGGTAGTAAAAGAAATTTACCGAGTTCTTAAAAAGAGGGGAAAAATATATGCGATTACGCCGTTTTTACAAAGATATCATTCTTATCCAAAAGACTATACTAGATGGACCTTGAATGGAGTAGAATCTCTTTTTAGTCAATTTAAAGTTATTAGTAAAGGAGTAAATGGCGGAGCATGGGTTAGTTTTGTAGAATTTAATATTCAATTGGTGAGACTCGTTTTTCGTCAGAAAAATATCCTCTTTTTTCCTGTAATTTTTCTTCTCCTGATTTTTTTTGCTTTTTTAAGACCAATTTTTTTACTTATTCCCAAACAAAAAGAACATATTTTAGCTAATAGTTTTATTTTTTTAGGAGAGAAATGATTCACTTTTTAATTCCCTCAACTGCTGAGCGAGGTAAGCAGGAGGTTTTAGACCGGATTTTTGGCTGCAACTATGGTTTTTTCCCCCAACATAATGTTTTTATTCTTTCACCAGCAACAGTTCTTAAACAAGCAGGATTTGAAGTGGAAATTTCCGATTGTGTGGTGGAAAAAATTTCTTTGACTGAGGCACTTGGGCGAGGGGGAGATGTTTTTGTTTTTTATTCTGTTTTTCTAAGCCGTGATACCGACCTTTGGGCGGCGAAAGAGATTAAAAAAAGGTTTGGTAAGAAATGGATTATTTTTTTGGGCAATGACCCGGTTTGGTTTATTGATAAATATTTGCTGGCAGATAACCATATTGTCATAAGAGGAGAACCGGAGGAAACTGTTGTGGAACTAATGAAGGAATTGAGGAAAAAGAAACCAAATTTGAGAAATGTTCGGGGAATAAGTTGGAGAAGGGGTAAAAAAATTGTCCACAATCCCCCTAGAGGATTAATCGAAAATTTAGATAAATTGCCAATACCCGACCGCATGCTTTTGAAAAAGCCTTTTGATTATCCCAATGCCCGATTTTCTCAATTTCCTTCAACGACAATGTTGACTTCCCGGGGCTGTTCTTATCGTTGTTCTTTTTGCTTTCCTAATTCTTTAAGTTTTGCTCGGGAGATTGAATGGAAAAAAATTCACGGAAAAAAACCACCAGTGAGGGTTAGGTCAGCAAAAAAAGTAATCGAAGAATTTAAACTTGTTGCCCAACAAGGCTTTCGTTCGGTTTCTGTTTTGGATGACCAATTTTTATGGGAAAGGAAAAGAACAGAAGAAATTTTGGAAGGGATTAAAGATTTAAATTTGGAAATTTCGATTTTAGCTCGTTGCGACCGGATAACTGACTTTAAATTGGCAAAAATGTTAGCCCAAGCGGGTATTCGTCATATTGCTTTTGGAGTTGAATCTTTTCATCAGAAGATTTTAGATTATATTAAAAAAGATTTAGATGTTCATACTATTGAAAGGGCAATTAGATGGTGCCAACAGGCAGGAATAGAGCCAGAAATAAATGTTATACTTGGAAGCTGTCCGCTGGAAACAAAACAAACAATTACCGAGACGCTTAATAAAGTCGAAAGATTAAAAGTAGATATTGTCCATACTAATATTTGTGTCCCTTATCCCGGGACAGAGTTTGGCAAAATAGCTAAAGAAAAAGGTTGGATGAAGGTGCCAGAATATTTTCCCATTGATTCTTCAGTCCAAAGCTTGATTTCTTATCCCCATCTTTCTGATAAAGAGCTGGTAAGGGCAGTTAAAAGATTTATTTGTAGGCATTACTTTTCTCCTTGGTATCTTTGGAGAAGCTTAAGAAAGATAAAATCGCCTAAAGAGCTTTGGAGTAAAATAAAAGCAGGAGTTAATGAGTTTAGATTACTTTTAGTTAAATGAAAAAGTGGCCATCAATTTCTATTATCATTCCTACCCTGAATAGAAAGAATTTGTTAAAAAGAGCTCTTTTATCTTTAAATAGCGTTGATTATCCCAGGAATCTTTTGGAGGTAGTAGTGGTTAGTGATGGAAGTACTGACGGAACAGAAAAGATGGTGGAGATGATTAAAAAGGAGTTGAATTATAAATTTAAATTTATTAAAGAAAAAAGAAAAGGAATTTCTCATGCCAAGAATGTGGCGATTAAGAATTCTTCTGGAGAAATTATTGTTTCTACTGACGATGATTGCATGTTTGAGAAAAATTGGCTTAAAAAGTTGGTGGAGCCGTTTAAAGAAGGAGGAGTAGGCTCCACGGGAGGACCGGATCGCCCCTACAAAAAGGCAAAATTATTTTCTGTATGCGCTAATTACGCATTTACTTGTTTTGTTGGCTCCGGAGGAGTTCATGGTCGACCAGTGCCAATTAAATTGGGAAGATTTTGCCCAATGGGTTGTAATATGGCAATGAGAAGAAAAGTTTTGAAAAAAATTGGTTTATTTAATGAAAAAATTGCTCCTGGAGAAGAAACAGATTTAGTTTATCGGATGGAGAAAGCGGGTTATAAGATAGTTTCTGTCCCTAAAGCTTTTGTTTGGCATCGAGCAATCGACAATATAAAAGGTTTTATTCGGATGATTTTTAGACGAGGAAAGGCAAGGGTGGTTATGGTAAAAAGGCACGGATTGGTTTCTGATTTTATTTATTTTTTACCCGCCTTGATGGTTGGAAGTTTAATTTTGCTTTTAGTTGCCTCTTTGTTTTACCCTTTGTTTTGGCAAATTTTAACTATTCTAATGGAAGTTTATTTATTACTTCTTTTAAGCGCTGGTTTTTCTGCCTTTTTTCATTATCGCCGTTTGCTTTGCTTATTGTTGGTTCCCATTCTTATTTTTATTCAACATCTCACCCACGGAATTGGATTTTTAACTGGAGTAGGAGAGCATTTTTGGAGGAAAATTGTAAAATAAACAGATAGGCTATATGTATATTTTGGGCTTAAACAACAATCACAATGCTACTGCTGTTCTTCTAAAAGACGGAAAGATAGTTGATTGTGTAAGCGAGGAAAGATTTACCAACATTAAAAATTATATTGGTATTCCGCGAAAAGCGATTGGCTATATTCTAAAAAAGAACAGACTTTCTCCTCATGATATTGATTTAATTTGTTTAGGGTATAAATATGGTGGTCCTCTTTTGACTTCTTCTGAGGAAAAACGAAGACTTGGCTGGAAATTGTTACCGCTAAAGGCAATCTTTTTTATAGCAGAGAAAATAAGATTTTTATTTTGGGGTTTGGAAAAATACTTCCCAATTTTAAGAAGAGTAGAGGAAATTTTATATAAATTTTATGTAATAGGTTTTAGCCGAAAATCGGTAGAACAGGAAAAAAGGCTTTTGGCTAAATTTCTTAAGATTCCTGAGGAAAAAATTGTTGGCTTTGAGCATCATCAAGCTCATGCTACGGCTGCCTACTTTTGTTCTCCATTTAGGGAAAAAAATGTTTTAGCCTTGAGCTTGGATGCTGAGGGAGATTTACTTTGCTCTACTGTTGGTATTTATAATGAAGAGAGTAACTATCGACGAGTTGCAGCTACTCCCATAGGGCATTCTTTAGCCCAAATTTATGGGGATGTTACTCGTTATTTAGGAATGAAGCCTAATGAACATGAGTATAAAGTAATGGGGTTAGCTCCTTATGCTAAAGGTGAGGGGAAAGAAAAGGTATTTGAAAAAATAAAAAATTGGGTAGTTTTGGACAAGGATAATCCTTTAGTTTTTCGCTCCAAATTTCATACTAGAAACACTTACTCTATACTTAAAAAAGAAATGGAGGGATTTCGTTTTGATAATATTGCTGCTGGTTTTCAAAAATTAGTTGAAGAGAGAGTAAGTGAGTGGGTGAAGCAGGCAATTAAGAAAACAGGAGTTAAAACATTGGTTTTGGGCGGGGGGATTTTTATGAATGTCAAGCTTAATCAAAAAATCAGTGAGCTTAAAGAAGTGAAGGAGGTCTTTTTTATGCCTTCCTGCGGAGATGAGTCGACCTCAGTGGGGGTTGCCTTTTTGGGATATTTGAAACTTTGCCAAGAAAAAAGAATAAAACCAAAAATAGTACCGATTAAGAATTTATATTGGGGGCCAAGTTTTTCCAACAAAGAGATTGAAAAATTTTTAAGAAAATATCAAGGAAGATACAAAATTAAGTTCTTAAAAAACCCGGCAAAAACAATTGCCAAACTTTTAGCTGAAGGGAAAATTGTTGCTGTTTTACAAGGAAGAATGGAGTGGGGAGCGCGAGCTTTGGGAAATCGTTCAATTTTAGCTCATCCGGCAAGACCAGAACTTATCCGAGACCTAAACGAGGTGGTTAAAAATCGTGATTTTTGGATGCCGTTTGCTCCTTCAATTTTGGCCGAGCGAGCAGATGATTATTTGGTTAATCCTAAACATTTTTCCGCTCCCTTTATGATTTTAGCTTTTGACTCTACTCCTTTGGCAAAAAAAGAATTAGCAGCAGCCATGCACCCCTATGATTTTACTATAAGGCCGCAGGTAGTAGAAAAAGAAGCGAATCCTAGATATTATCAAATTATTAAAGAGTTTGAAAAGTTAACAGGAATCGGGGGAGTTTTAAATACCTCCTTTAATCTTCATGGTTATCCGATTGTTTTAGGACCTAGGGAAGCAATTTATGTCTTTGAAAATTCTGGATTAGAATATTTAGTGCTTGAAGATTATTTAATTTGCAAAAAATGATTAAACAAAGAATTAAAGCAAAAGATGCTTTGGCTATTGCCAGGCGGGCGCCATTGGCTTCATTGATGGCTCTTTTTCAGCAGTGCCGTCAACGACTGCCGCTTGATTATAAATTGATAAAAAATGGTTGGAGTTTTTATCCTTCGACAGTAGTCCTTTATGCCACAGTGAGGTGTAATCTTTCTTGTCCGATGTGCGTTGATAAAAAGTTGAAAGAGAAAGCAAAGGAATTTAAAGAACTTAGACTATCAGAAATTAAAAAAATTATTGATCAGATTGCTTTTTTTCGCCCCCTTTTTTATATTACCGGGAGAGAATGTCTGATTAGAAAAGACATTGTTGAAATTATTAAGTATGCTAAGAAAAAAGGACTTATTTGTTCTTTGACTTCTAACGGTACTCTTTTAACTAAAACCAAAGCAAGGGAACTTATTGACGCAGGTATAGATAGAATTTCATTTTCTTTGGACGGACCGGAAAAAATCCACGACCAAATTCGCGGTCGGGGGAGTTTTAAAAAAACGACCCAGGGAATCCGTTTTCTTCAAGAATTAAAAAAAGAAAAGAAACAAATCCTCCCTTCCCTCAAAATGTCGTCGGTAGTTTCGGGCCTGAACATTTCTTGTTTAGAAGAATTTGTTAATATTGCCAAAGAACTAGAGGTACCAGAGGTAGTTTTGAACCAGTTAGATTACAAAACTATTCAAATAAGTCGCGCTCACCAAGAATATTTTAAAAAGAATTTTGGAGTAGTTTGTTTTCCCCAGGGTTTGATTTACCATCAACCCCCTTTGGCTATAGAGAAAAAAATGATGGATTTTGATTTAGATAAGTTTAAGAAAAAAATTAAAGAAGTTGAAAAACTAGCAGCAAGAAAGGGAATAACTGTTTACTTTAATCCTGCGGTCAAGGCTCGGGATATGGAAGAGTATTACTCGGGCCGATTTTTACCTCAATCTTATTGTCTTAACACTTGGTTTGCCGCCAAAATTTTATCTAATGGTGATGTAATTCCTTGCTTTAACTTGCCTATGGGTAATTTAAGAAAAGAAAGTTTTGTGGCAATCTGGAACAATTCTCGGTATCGTCTTTTTCGACGAATTCTTAAGAGACAAAAACATTTTCCTGGTTGTTTGCGTTGTTGCGCCCTTGAAGTTTGAAATGAATAAAACTGTTTTTCCTAATATTACGATTGCCATTCCCACTTTTAATGAAGAGAAAAGGATTGATACCTGTTTAAAATCTATTTTTAGGCAAAATTATCCTTATAAAAAACTGGAAGTCATTGTAGTTGATGATTATTCTCAAGATAAAACGGTGCAGATTGCCCAAAAATATCCGATTAAAATTTTATATAATGGCGCTCATGATGGCGAAGTGGGAAAGATGATTGCTTTTAAAAAGAGTAAAGGAGAATTTTTTTACTATCTTGATGCTGATTGCGAGCTTAAAGGGAAAGATTGCCTTAAAAAACTAATTAAACCCTTAATGGAAGATAGGACTTTAGCTGCCTCTTTTACCCGTAATTATGCCAGAAAAGATGCTCCTGCTTTGGAAAGGTATTACAGTATGCATCCTACACAATGCGATCCGATTTATGAGTTTTTTTCTCCTTCAATTGCTAATACGGTAGTAGAAAAAAGAGGAGATTATCAAGTTTGCGAATATAGCCTCAATAAAATTCCTCCAGCGGGTCATTGCGTTTTTCGTCGGGAGTTTCTCTGGCCATTAGTCAAAAATAAGAAAAAATTTATGGAATTAGATTTTTTGGTAGTTTTAGTAGAAAATGGTTTTAATCGCTTTGCTTATGTTCCCCAGGCAGGTGTTTATCATCATCATGTTAGTAGTTTGGTTGAATTATTAAAAAAACGGTCAAGAAATGTCCAGCGGGTTTATCTTCCTGAAGTAGAAAAAAGAAAATATCGTTGGTTTGATTTGAAAAAGCCTGGGGATTTATTTAAAATTTTTCTTTGGATAATTTATGCCCATCTTTTTTTTCCATCTCTTATTCGGGGAATTTTTAAGTCGGTCAAATATAAAGATTGGGCTGGGCTTTATGAGCCAATTGTCACTCTTTTGGTTACCGATGTTATTATTTTTAGTTTTTTAAGTAATAAAAAAGGGAGAAAGTTTATTCAAGAAAGTTTGAGTTCAATAAATGAGTAGTCTAATTTGTTCGTATATTAATTATTTGGGCAGAAGTATTCAAAAGCAAAGAGAAAGATTTGTTAGCTTATGGCTGGAAAGCGTTTATAAAACAAGCGATAAAGTGGTGGACCTGGGTTGTTATGATGGCGCGGTTACCAAACTGATTTTGAAAAAGGTGAAAGTAAAAGAAGTTGTTGGAGTGGATATTGACAAAAATGCCTTGGATTGGGCAAAAAGAAGGGGGATCAAGACTATTTTAGCGGACTTAAATTCTAAATTGCCAATACCAACTCATTGTGTTGACATTGTTATTTGCTTGGAGACGGTTGAGCATTTAATCAACCTAGATGTTTTTTTCAGTGAAGTATATAGAATTTTGAAGCCGGGAGGGAGTTTATTTATTTCCACGGAAAATCTTGCTAGTTGGCCAAACATTTTCTTGCTTTTGTTAGGAGACCAGCCTGTTACCGGGCCTTATTTGAGCAGGAAACATATAATTGGTTTTCACCCCCTGCTTAAAGCTGAAAAAAAGAGACAAAAAATATTCAAAACGACACCCCCCCATACCAATGTGATGACGATAAGATCCCTTCAACAGCTTTTACTAAAAAACCATTTCAAAATTTTAAGGTTCGTGGGGCTTGGTTACTGTCCTTTGCCTCCATTTTTCTGGAGACTATTGACGATTATAGATAAATATCATGCTAGTTTTTGTTTGTTTCATGTGATTAAAAAATGAAGATTAAGAAAGGTTTTTTGCAAGCGTTAATATTTATCTTTTTTTTCATCTTAATATTAGCAGTTTATCGCAATTTGCCCAAAACTTTTTTTCAACAGGATGAATGGGCTGCTTTTGGCGGGATTATTTCTCGGCAAACAGACGGTTTATTTCAGACGGCTAAAAATTTTTCTTTGCTATGGGGAGGGGTTCATTTTACACCTCTGACTAATTTTGTTGTCCCCTTTGAGTATTATTTATTCGGCCTTAATTTTTCCTCTTATGCTTTTTTAAGCGTTACTCTTCATATTTTGAATACGCTTTTAGTCTTTTATTTGGCCTATATTTTACTTAAAAGTTTTAATTTAAGTTTGATTGTTGGTTTGCTTTTTGCTTTAAACAGCATTCCTCATCAGGCAGTTACTTGGGTATCTGCTAGTGTTGGTACCCAAACCTCCTGTCTTTTTTTAATTTTATCTTTGATGTTTTTGGCCAAGAATAAACCTCTTTTTTCAATTTTAGCTTTTGCTATCTCTTTAAGTTTTAAAGAAACGACAGTTTTTCTTTTTATTTTCTTGCCAATTTTTTGGTTAATTTTTGCTACCCAAAAAAGTTGGCCTTCTTTAAAAAAGATATTAACCCCCTTTTTTATTTTGGGGATTTTTTATTTTGGTTTACGAGTTTTTCTTTTGTTGAATACTCCCCCTGCTTTTCCCAAACAAGCAGCGAGTTTAACTCAGCCCCCCCCTCATATTTATTTTTATCGTTTGATTTTTCTTTCTTTCAGAATTATACCTCAAAGCTTAATTTCCGCCGGGCAGATTATAAATTTGGCAAGGAAGTTAGTTTATTTTGTTTATCCTCATTATTTTGTAGGGACTGACGGAGTAGCCGATCCTTTTGTGGTAGAGACAATCGCTTTTGATTTCATTTGTTTTCTTTTAGCTGGCGCTATCCTCTTTTTTTCTTATGTTTTTTATCGTTGTTTACGGAGGAAAGAAGAAAGAATGGCAAAGGGCTTGCTTTTTTCCCTGGCTTTAATTATCACTAGTAGTTTTCCTTTTATTTTTATTCCTGGAAAAGCTGGCTATGTTTCTATTTTTGAACCTAGGAATCTTTATATTACCAGCATTGGCGCAAGTCTATTTTTGGGGATAGCAATTTTTGGTTTTAGCCGATGGCTGGTGACAAAAAAACATCTGGCTTATGGACTGATTTTGCTCTTTCTTATTTCAATTCTTTTTCTCCATGTTAGAAATATTCAAAGAGATATCAATAAGTTGATAATCGATAGTCAGCGAAGAAAATCGATTCTTATCCAAATTAAAGCTTCTTATCCTCGTTTACCAGAAAAAGTAGTTTTTTACACAGAAAGCGACACTGCTTATTATGGTTTGCCGGATGAAGAGAAAATCTTGCCTTTCCAGTCCGGTTTCGGCCAAACACTCTTAGTTTGGTATTACCAGAGCGAAAAGTTTCCCCCTTGTCTTTATGAAGATTTATTTCTTTATGATATTTATAGTCAGGGGTATAAATATTGTCAGGGAAGGGGTTTTGGCTATTTTAGAAAATATGAGGAGCTTGCGCAGGCGATAAAAGAGAACAATTTAGAACCAGAAAATGTGATTGCCTTTTCTTGGGAAAGTAAAAAAGAGAGTTTTTTGGATATTACTTCTCAAGTTAGAACTAAGATTAAAGCATTCCCATCTGTTTCAGAGCGTTAGTGAAAGTGTTTTCCCAAGTGTTGTTTTTAATATATTTTATGGCCGCTCGGCGGGTTTTTATATAGAGTTTTTTATCTGTTAGGAGTTTGATTACTGTTTTGGCAAAGTCTTTTGGGTTATCTTTAGCAATTAAAGCAGCTCCTTTTCTAGCAATTTCTCTGCCCAGAGGGGGAACTTGAGTAGTTACCACTGGTAATCCAGAGGCAAGATAAGCTCTTATTTTAACCGAATCAGCATACCGGCGCAAAGATGTAGGGAGATTAATATATGGAGCCAGTCCGATATATGACCCTCTTGTCAAGCGAAGAAATTCATCAACATCATGAATAAAACCATGAAAGAAAACTGATTTTCCTAGCCCCATTCTTTTAGTAAGTTTTTTTAATCTTTCTTCATCTGAGGGAATATTTCCTCCGGTAAAATGAAGCTCAACGTCAGGGACGGCTTTTTTAATTATGGGAAGAGCTTTAATTGCTAAATCTGGACCATTTTCTATACCTAAACTTCCGGAGAAAAGAATTATTTTGTTATTAAGTGATTTTAAAGGAAGGTAGGCGATTTGATGGGGAAATAAGGCGTTGGGAACATGGATTTCCGGGGCAGATTTTTTGGGGTCAAGTCCAGCTTTAATCCGTGCCGGGTGCATCGCTTTGGAAACATCCCAAATAAAATCAGCGTGCATTGCACAAAACCGATCAAGCCAGAGATAAAGGTCGTTGAACCATTTTTGAGGATAACGGTTTGGACAATAGTCAGAAACGTAATAGATAACGGTTTCAACAATTCCTAGGCCTCTTAAAATTATTCCGGCTAAAGTATAAATAGATTCCAGGCCAATAAAAAGTTTATATCTTTGTCCGGAGAAAATTCCCCATTCCAAAACAACCAAAAGGTCCCTAATTTTAAAAGAGATTTGAGTTTTAGGAACGTTGGTTAATTTGAGCAGGGGATAGAGCAGAAAAGATGATTTGGCAAGAAAAAATTTTTTTAATTTCCCATTTTGATAAATTTCAATTCGAGAACAAACACGATCGCTTCCCGGATGGGGGCCATCGATAAGATCCACACGAGAAGCCCTAGAAGCAAAAAACCTCAAAAGTGCCTCAATATTACCATTGATGGAGGTTCTTTTGCCTCTATCCCAGACTGAAAAATCAGCGATTAGTATTTTTGATTTTTTTGTGAGGAGCCTGGGCATAATTAGTGGCAGTTTTTGCTAAGAAAATTTAGGGAAAAGATTACCCTGTTGGTTTTAAAGATGTTCCAGATATCACAAATAAGACAATTTCGATTGACTAGAGTTTCAAACTTTTCTATTGTTAGGTTTTTCAAGTAATAATCATGAGGGGTAGCAATGAAGATTAAATCAGCATTTTCGAGAATTTTATTTAGATCAGTTTTGTATTTTTTAACAAGAGGGTCATGAAGAAAAACTTTAGCTCCACTTCTTTCCAAAGCCTTTTTAACTTTGAAGCTTAAAGATTCTCTGGTATCATCAATGTTAGGTTTAAAAGCGGCACCCAAAATAACACATTTTTTATCTGCCAATTTTGTTCGTTCTTTAATTTTATTGATTAGAAATAAGGGAAGGGTTTCATTTATTTTCCAAGAGGTAGAGATAAGGTCGGTAAAAGGAATTTCGTTGATGAGGAAGAATCCATCTTTAAAAAGACAAGGCCCTCCAGTCAGTCCAGGGACAGCCAATCCACCTCTTTTGTAATCTTTATTAACCAGATCGACAATCTCGTAAATATCACGATGGTAATTACCAGCAATAATCGCAAATTCATTAGCGATGGCAAAAGAAATATAGCGATACATGTTGGTAAAGAGCTTTGCTAGTTCGGCGCTTAAAGAATCGGTTGGCCAGCATTTGATACCGAAGTTTTTAAAAAGCTCAATTGCTTTTTTGGTACTTTTTTTATCAACACCCCCTACTATTTGGGGAATTTCTTTTAATTCTTCTAGGGCATTACCTTCGGCAATTCTTTCAGGACAAAAGGCCAGATAAAAGTTTTTGCCCGCACGGATTCCCTTTATCTTGTTTAAAAAATTTTTGACATAATCGGTAGTCCCTGGAGAAACAGTACTTCTTAGAATTAGAGTCTGACCAGGCTTTAAATAAGTTTTTAAAGAAGAGAGAGCAGCGTCAATTTGAATCAACGATGGGTTCATATTCTCATCAACAGGGGTTCCTAAAGTGAGGACAATATATTGGCAGTCTTTAGTTACAGAATAAGAAGTAGTGGGGATAAAATTTTTACCCCGGTGTTTTTTTAAGAGTTTTAGCCCTCCCTTTTCCCAAAAAGGCATTTTACCTGCATTGAGAATATTAACTAAATCTTCGTTGGTATCAATTCCAAAGACTTTGAATCCCGCTTCAGCAAAAGCCAGACTTAATGGTAATCCCACCCGACCAATACCAACAATGGCAATTTTTTTCATAGAGTTTTCCTTTTAAGCCATTTTATCACTTCCGGCAAGCCTTGGGTCAAGCTGATTTTCGCTTGCCAGCCTAGGAGGTTCTTCATTTTGGAAACATCGGGAACACGGCGCTTTATATCATGAGCAAACCCAGGGACAAACCTTACCTTAAATTCTTCTTTTCTTCCACAAAGTTTCCAAAGGAGTTTAGCTAAATCTATAATTTTAATTTCTTGGGAGTTGGAGATATTAAAATCCTGGTTAATTGCTTTTCTGCTTTCCATTACTCTAATAATGCCATCAGCGATATCTTTTACGTGGGTGAAGCACCGAGTCTGTTGTCCATCTCCTAAAATTTCCAAAGGATACTGACCTTGGAGGATTTTTTTAATTAAGTCAGGAATTACATGAGCATAGCCAATTTCGCTTCCCGGAGTTTCATTTATTCCATAGGCATTAAATGGTCGGCAAATGCTGTATTTAAGACCAAATTCTTCCCAGAACGCTCGACAATACCACTCGCCGGTTAGTTTGGAAAATCCATAAGCAGTAACTGGCGGAGGAATTTTTTTTACGTCTTCTTCTTTTGAGGGAAATTTTTTGGTTGATTCAAAAACCATTGAGGAAGAGACGTAAATCATTTTTTTAATTTTGTTTCTAACAGCCGCCTCAAAAGTAGCGGAATAGATTTTATTATTTTCTGAAAGGATAGTGGCTGGATATTTATGAAAGTAGCCAATTCCTCCGATTTTAGCCGCTAAATTGATACAAATATCTATTCCTCTGAAGATTTTTTCAGCGGCATAGGGATTAGTTAAATCTGTTTTAAAAAATTCATAACCCTTTCTTGCTTTACTTTCTGGTTTACTTAAATTATCGGCAACCCGGACGCTATAGTTTTTTCTCAAGAGTTGGCGGACAACTTCGCTGCCAATAAAGCCGCAACCACCCGTAACTAAAATTCTTTTTTGCATAGCATTAATATACACAAAGTATTGATACTATTCAAGTTGATTGTTAATATAGAATCGAGAATGAAATCTCTGCGTAATTTCTTAATTGAGATAGGTGATTCTTTTTACTATAAAAGATTATCTAGCGCCTTGCGCGATTGTAATTCGGTTTTAGATGTTGGGTGTGGAAGTTGGTCGCCACTTGCTAAAATAAAAAAACATTTTTATGCCGAGGGGATTGATGTTCATAAGCCCAGTTTGGAAAGGATTAAGCGTAGTAAAATTCATGATAAGTACCGACTGGGGGATGTTAGGGATATTAACAAGTTTTATCAGCCAAAAAGTTTTGAAGCGGTGATTGCTTTGGATTTAATTGAACATTTATCCAAAAAGGATGGTTTGCAGTTAATTAAAAAAATGGAAAAAATCGCTAAGAAAAAAGTAATTTTGTTTACCCCCAACGGTTTTACTAAGCAGGACGCTTTGGAAAATAATCCTTATCAGATTCATCAATCCGGTTGGTTTGTTGAGGAGTTTAAAAAAATGGGGTATCGTGTCTATGGAATGAGAGGATTAAAATTTATCCGGGGCGAGTGCGCGACGATTAGATTTAAACCTTGGTTTCTTTGGGGAATGATTTCAGTTTTGTCGGAGGCAATTGTCTATTATTTTCCGAGTCTTGCTTATCAGCTATTTGCGGTTAAAGAATTGGAGCCTTATTGAATACAGCCTGGTAACTCATAGGAATTATTTCTTTTAGAAAACCAAAGTTTTTGATCCAGTTGATTTTTACCTCTAAAAATCGGGGGATTTTAAAAATAAAATTTTCTTCTAGTATTTTAAAGTTATGCTTTCGGGCTAATTTTCTTACTTGGGTAATAGAAATCTTGTTTAGAGAAACAAATTGCTCCCAGGCTTGCTTTGGAGTTTCTTTCCCCTTTGCTTTTTTCTTAAAAATCCACCATCTCATTAATTTTTTGGGGAGATATTGAACAGGTAAATGAGTAAAATCGTAAAGATGATGTCCGGTAGCTAGGGCCCAATAAGGGGTCATTTCTAAAAAAATATAACCTCCATTTTTTAAGCAGCGATTCATTTCAATAAAAGTTTTTTTGTAGTCTTTAACATGTTCAATAACATCAAAAGTGAAAATAATATCGAAAAAGTTATCTTTATAAGGTAAATTCTCAGCAGGAGCCTTTTTGATGTTTATTTTCATATTTTTAGTAAACTTTCTCATCCTCTTAAGAGCTTCTTTTGAAATATCGATGGCGTGAACTTTCGCTCCCTTTTTGTAAAGAAGATAAGAGAGTGGGCCTTCCCCGCAACCAAGATCTAATATCTGTTTCTTCCGAAAAGAGGCATATTTTTGAGCAAGGAGAACAATCTCCTTGGCTCTTGCTACTCGCCATCTAAAATAACTTTCAGGACTTTCCAATGCTTCTTTTCTGCTGATTGATTTATCAGGCACAAATTCAATATACTGGAGAAAAGATTTGTTTTCAAGGTCTGTTTTTAGTAGAATAATTTCATGTTCGTAAAAAAGAGAGCAATTTTGGTGGAAATTATCTTTATTTTTCTTCTTAGCTTAACTCCGCTTCTTTGGTTTCGGCCTGGGGAAATGATGGTTGGCCATGACAATGTTTTTCCTCTTGAGCCAAAATCTTTTTTGAAAGCTAGACTTTATACTTGGACGGAAAAACAGGGATTTGGTGATGACCAGAGTTTGATTATGGGCACAATTCCTATTCATCTAATTGATGCCCTGCCGAATATTCTAGGTTTTTCTCTAATTAATACCCAGAAAATAGTTTACGTCTTTTGGTTTTTCTTAATTGGTCTTTCCGCTTATGTTTTGGCTTCCTTCATCAATCCCCAAAGCCGTTTTTTTAAACTTTTTACTGCTGTTTTTTATCAATTTAACTTTTTTGTGCTTCAAGCATGGTGGATAGGAGAACGGACAAAATTTTCAGCATATATTGCCATGCCCTTAGTTATTTCTGTATTTCTTTTGGTTTATCGGCAAAAAATTGGTATTTTAAAAGCAGCGATTTTAAATTCCTTAATTCTTTTTTTCTTCAATGGTGGGGGAATTTTCGGAATTCCTCTTTTTGGGGGATTTTTTGTTTCTGTTGGCCTTTTTATTCTGTATTTTTCTTTAATTAGTTTTTTTCAAAAAAGATATTGGCTAATTGGCAAGTTAATTTTAACAGCAATTCTAAGCGTTGTTTGTTTTTTGTTGATTAATGCTTATTACTTTCTGCCTGCTTTTAGTAAGGTCCTCGCCGATTATGGCAGCCAATTGAGCCAAAAGGGAGGTGTGGGTAGCTATGTCAGCTGGGCCAAAATGATTAGTGTTGGTGCTAGCCCTCTTAATTTATTTAGACTTCAAGGAATGGCCGAATGGTATGATAATCCCCAACATCCTTATGCAAAATACTTTTTTAGTAACTCAATTCTTATTATTATCAGTTTTATTTGGCCATTCTTGGTTTTTTCTTCACTAATTTTAATCAAAGACAGGAAAAAACTTAAACTTCTTTTATATTTTTTCCTTGTTTATCTAGCCGGAGTTTTTTTTGCTGGCGGGACCCATCCTCCCCTTGGTTTTCTTTACATTTTAATGATGGAATTTATTCCTGGTTTTGCTATTTTCAGAACTCCTTTTTATAAATTTGCACCAGCCCTTTTTCTTTCTAGTATTTTTCTTTGCGCCTTTACACTAGACTTCCTTAAGGAGAAATTGATGGGTTTGGTTCAAAAAAAGCCGAGATTGAGATTTCTCTCAACGGCTTTTTGTTTTTTTTGGTTGGTTTTAATTCCTACTTATCATTTCCCCTTTTTTACCGGAGGATTTTTTAATTGGAGAGATAATTTTTCCACTCGCCTAAAACTTCCCCAATATCTTTTTGAATTCAGCAATTGGGCTGAAAGAGAAAAAAAAGATGATCTTGGGATTTTAGTTGTTCCTCCACCAGACGAGGGTTGGAATTATGATGTTTATGAATGGGGATATTTGAGCCTTTTTCCTTTACCTCGACTTTTGACCCAGGAACCTATATTTTTGAAAGATGAGCTCTTAACAGAGGAAGAGAGAGATTTTCTTCGCCTTGCTTATAAGAGCCTACTTACAGGAGAAAAAGAAGTTTTTGAGAAAGTGGCTTCAATTCTGCGGCTTGGTTATCTTTTGATCCGGAAAGATTTTGCTTATAAGTTGAATTGGATAAAGACAGATAACCCCCAAGATTATCAGCTAATGATTGAGCAAACTTTCGGTTTTCCCAAAGAAAAAGAGCTGGGCAAGTGGATTATTTACAAGATAACTGGCGAGGAAGCTTTACCGAAAATTTATGGTGTAAGAAATTTACTGGTAGCACCCCCCTCCCATTTATATCAGGAGCTATTTTTTAAAGAGAAAGTAGAACCTAGTAAGCTTGTTATTTTAGAAGAAAGGAAAGATCGCCTGCCCGTAGTTCAAAAGAATGGCTTTTTGGTTTCCTGCTTAAGTTGCCAATTAGAAAAAGAGAGCGATTTTCTTATTTTCCCCTCGGTCACTTTTCTTCCTGGCTCCCCTTTTTATTTTTTGGTTAACGCCAAAGAAGCGATTTTGGATAAGAAAATAAAAGACCCAATTGCAAAAGTTTATCATGAAATGGGGCTTTCTTTAAAAAGAACAGCAGAATTAAGACGAATGTTAATTGAGTCACCACCGAAAAGCGATGAAGATCGGATTAAATCAGTTGTACTCTTTCAAAATGTTTTGAGCAAAATAGAAGAAACTTTTTTTGAAATCTCTGATTCCGATGAAAAGTTTTTAATAGCAGAAAAACTTAATTTTTATTTGACAGTCGAGAGAAGAGAATTAAGGCTTGGTTATCAACAGACCGCAATGGGTATTGAAGCAAAAAGAATTTTAGAAGCAGCAATTCAACAGCTAGACCTTTTGATAGAAAAGATAAAGCCATATCTTTTTAATAAAGACTTTGAAACAAAGAAATTGTTTTCCTTTAATGTGCCCGAAAAAGGTAAGCTTAGAATCCTTCTTGGTAGAGAGAGTATCAAAGAGTTTTTAGACAGGGAGGCAGTAATGAACTTGGAAGTTGATGGTCAGACTCTAATTGGAGGTTACGAAGAAGTGGGTGAATGGCTTGATTTTGGAGAGCATATATTTGATGAGGGGAATCACCATCTTTTATTAACTATTCCGCCTTCGCCCAATCTTACTACTTCATGGATATCTACGACAAAAAGATTTGCTGAAGGAGTTAAAGATTGTTTTGTTTCTAAAGTGAGTGACTTTACTCCCAAGTCAGATTATCAAGTTACTTTCCAGTATAAAAACATCCTTTATGAGGATTTGTCTTATTATTCCAAAGAAGAGGCAGTAGGTGAAGAACAAGAATATTTTTTTAAACCCAACTCTTTTGTTAATTTATACTCCAGAGCCAAAGAAGGAGAAAGAAGGTTTATAATTTTTCCCAATAAGGAATCAAAATCTCTTGAGATTGGTTTTTGTGCTGAAGATTTGACTGAAGGTGATTTCAACCAGATTTTTAGAAAAATTGAAGTCAAAAAACTAATTTCACCTTTGCTTTTTGTTGAGGCCGTTGATCAAGTCGAAAAAGGAACAGTTGATGTTTCCTCCCAGAAGCTTAATCCCACTAAATTTTTATTAAATGTTAGCAATGTAGATTCTCCATTTATTTTAGTTTTTCTGGAAAAATTTAGTTCTGATTGGCAGTTGAGTCCTCAAGTGACTCAGTCTCATTTCCCAGTTTTTGGTTATGCCAATGGTTGGTTGATAGATAAAACTGGCGATTATCAACTGATGCTTGAATACTCACCTCAAAAAGCCTTTTACAGAGGAATAGGAGGGACTGTTGTTTTCTTTATTTTAGCGATTATAATTTTGAAGTTTAAGAAAAGATGATAGAAAAAATTCTTTCTCCAAAGCTTATTTTAATTGCCTTGGTTCTAATCTACTTGATTATTTTTAGAGACTTTCCTTATTTTAATCTTGTTTTGCAAACAAAAGTTATTGCTGGTTTTATTTTTGCTTTGATGATTTTCCTTTTTTCGATTAAAGCAGAGCTTTTGCTAAAAATAGCTGTTTTTTTGTTATTGCTGAGTTTGCTGTTAATTTTGACTCACCATTTTACCCTAGAAGAGTTAATGGGGGAGCTAATTTATTTTTTGTTAATTTTAGCTTTTATTAAAAAATTCAATGATTTTCGAAGATTGGTTTAGCTTTAAATCTTTATCGGCTGGAGATTGGCCTTTTTTGTTTAAAGAGACGATTGAAGATTTTTCTTGGCCTTTCTCTTCTGGGGCGGGTTCTTATCCTCCACTTGATTTTTTCTTTCAGGCAACGGCAAAAATTTTGGGCAGTTTAGGTTTTTCTTGGCCTTTAATTGAGCGGCTGGTTTGGTTTTGGCCGTTTTTGATTTTAACTGTTGTTTCTTCTTGGTATTTAACTAAAGTAATTTTTGGCTCTAAAAAATATTTTCTATTTGCTGTTTGCTATTTAATATTTGGTCTGAATAC
>Ga0209102_1000411_pt1 | contig 28868 bp, 28 predicted proteins | sample ConPoolayeHmetaG_FD_185483 | JGI IMG/M metagenome (GOLD analysis project Ga0209102, IMG submission 185483) | Hot spring microbial mat communities from California, USA to study Microbial Dark Matter (Phase II) - Cone Pool mat layer H metaG... ...
ATGCTAATTTTATTTTACCCGGGGTGGGTCAGTTTTCAGCGATAAACTGGGTCAATTTTAAGCGGTAATCTACACTGAGAAAACATCGCTACTCAAAGTCTTCCTTAATGAGTTGGAACGACTTGAGGGCAGACACCCAATCCTCCTCTTAGCTCCGACGGGCAAAGCGCGGGTGCGCCTTGCTACCACTACTGAACGCAATGCTATGACTATCCATCAATTCTTGCTGAAACAGGGATGGCTCATGCCGGAAACCTTTTTTCTCAAAGCTGAGAGCGACCAGGCCGCTTATAAGGCCACTACGGTAGTCGTGGATGAGTGCTCTATGATTCCTGTGGATCTCCTAGGGACATTGCTTCGCTCCCTAGATATGGGGCCGCTCAAGAGGCTTATTCTTGTCGGTGATCCGTATCAGTTGCCACCCATCGGGCCAGGGCGACCATTCGTGGATATCATCAGATGGCTCCGAGATGAACAACCTAAGTGTCTCGCGCCGTTGGCGGTGTGCATGCGCAAGAGCGGTAATGGAGAAGGAGCGATGCCTGATGAAAGCGTGGGCTTGGCTTTGGCTGAAGGCTACCGCGGTGACGCTATAGGACCTGCCGATGATGAGGTTTTGGCTAGTGTTGCTCGTGGTGAAGTTGGAGGAGACCTAGATGTAGTTTTTTGGAAAGACCGTGATGATCTGAGGCTGAAACTGAAGGAGAAGATGCACTCCATCCTTGGATTTGTAGAGGGAGACTACAGTGGGTTCAATGATTCGCTAGGCGTTAGCACGAAGGAATGGAAAAAGTGCGAGGCGTGGCAGATTCTATGCCCGACCAGGGTACAGTACAATGGAACGGATGACCTCAACCGAATGATCCAACTGGAGTACCGGGGTGGTTTGATAAAACAGGCAATAAATCCATACAGCGACGTGCCACGTCCTTTTGGAGATTACGAGATTGTGTTTTCCGATAAGGTGATCCAAGTAGTGAACAGAAGTTTTCAGGCTTGGCCGCGTAATACGGGTATTGACTATGTAGCTAATGGAGAGATTGGGATTGTCTGCAGTACGGGTAAAGGCAGTACGGGAGACTATTTGGATGTAGCCTTTTCCACACAACCTGAAGTATCCTATCGTTACTACAGAGGAGTTGTCAACGGGAACCTTGAACTTGCCTACGCTTTAACGGTCCACAAAGCACAAGGAAGCGACTTTGACATCGTCTTTCTCATCATCCCTCAGGTGGCTTCAACCTTGTCCCGCGAGCTCATCTACACTGGGCTGACACGATTCCGCCGCCGCTTAGTGCTTCTTATTGAGAAAGATGTAGCTCCTCTCCTTAAACTGCGCAATCCTGACTCATCAGAGATCGTTAAACGCAATACACAGATGTTTACTCTAATACTGCGCCAGGAGCCGCCCGAGCGCCCACATATTGAGGCACTTATTCATCGCACCCGCAAGGGCATCGCAGTAAGGTCTAAGAGTGAAGTGGTAGTTGCTGAGGTTCTTGATTCGCTCGGCATAAGCTGGGAATACGAGTTGCCTCTCTATTCAAAGACGAATCCTAAAGACTTCCGCTTGCCTGACTTCACCATGAGCTATGAGGGCGATGTCTTTTATTGGGAGCACCTGGGAATGCTCACTGTCCCCACATATCGAGAGGCGTGGAAGTGGAAGCTCGAATGGTACAAAGCCAACGGGTTTGCTAACAGGCTGATTGTATCAGCGGATGGTCCGGACGGCAGCATTGACGCAGGCGAGATTGAGCGGATTGCACGCGAGCACGTCCAACTAGGATGAGGGGAAAATGAAGCGGCAGACATTGCAGACTAGCCTTTTCCAGGGCTTGGCCAACGTAGAAACTAAAGTTATTTCACGCCGTGAAGACTTTGAAACGCTCTTTGACGGCTTCGTTGAGATGCGCGCCATCTCTTACGTGGTTTCATCTGACTTGCTCCGTGAATTTTTCCAGAAGCGCGGATACGAAAATATAGAGGTAGTTGTCGGGGAAGACCTCACCGAACCAGGCTTACGCCAGGAACTTCAGGACAAACCAGCGGAGGTTGTGGAAGCACTCGCAGAACGGGTGAGTAATGGAGCATTGCGTATTCTTATACCTCGCCGGAGTATTCACACCAAGCTATACCTACTGGAAAGGCCTGGCACGGTACGCATAATCCAGACAAGCGCTAACCTGACCGAGACTGCGCGCAAAGCCACTCAGGTGAACTATGCCTGGTATGTTGACCTGCCTGCGGAGCACGAATTCGTAGAAAAAGTGTTAGGGGATTACCAGTCGCACACCAAAGGTTGCTCTCTCTTTATGGGTGAGCTGCTAGACCTGTTTAAAGAGCACGATAGTACACCTAAGCGTGAACTGATTGAAGTGTGGGTTAAGGGTGAGGCTGTGCGGGCTCCAGAGACAGAAACAGCAAAGGCGTTCCAGGAAATCTCGGCGCAGTCGCTCTTAGTAGCCAGCGAGAAGGAAGCGGATATTGTTACCGTTCAGCTACCAGAGGCACCAGCCGCCAGGAAATAAATTGAGCGTTTGCTCAAACCGTTGAAGCCGATAGTAACTGTCAATGGGGTTAGCGTAAGTTCCTCGGCATTTCTTAACCACGTCCACGTGACCTATGGCATACCGTTGATGCGGGTTGATATCGCAAGGCAGGAAGTGAGGCTGGGACTGAAAGGAACTGTGCTCAACTTGTGCGATTCCTTGCCTGGGCCAGAAGAGGTCGGTGACGGCCTAGCTCACATTGAGGACTATGTCAATACTATTGACCTCGGGAAGAGCCCAGACCCAGAGTTCGCCAAGGCCAGCATGTTCGAAGCCTTGCTATTCATCCTATTTTCGCCTTTTGCCAACGAGTATATGCGAAGGAAACGCCAGGCTTACGGTCAGGTTGACCCCAAAGGTCCCCGTTTTTTGTATATCTATGGGCCAACGCAGAATGGCAAAACTACCTTTCTTCGTTTTGCTCTCAAACTTCTTACGGGTCAAGACATGGAGGCTTTACCCAGAGAAGAATTTTCCGGTCGGAAAATAAGAGGAGCAGCTACGGTCGGCACTGTCTTCCCTCTGGCTTTCGATGATGTCGAATTCTCAGGCAAACGCTGGGTGCAGGACATTCTCAAGTCTTATTGGGAAACCTGGTGGAGAGGTGGACTTGAGATGCCGCAACTGGTGATGTCCTCCAATGAACCGAGACTCCAGGACTGGGCAAGGTCCCGTGTAAAGAGAGTTGATTTTGACGTTCATTTCGCCTCAACCGAAGAAAGCAAGAAGCGATTGAAAGAGCTTTTCGAGCGAAACAACAATATCTTTCGCTGGTTTTCCTATCTCTACCTCCAGCATCTGAAGACTGACAGCAATTTCAGCGATGACGAGCTTTACATCGCCCGGGCAGTGATGCACCGGCTATATGAACATGCCAGAAGGGAAGTGCCCGGATTCTTTCTTGATGAACCTATTGAAAGGAAATATGACTTGGGCAAGAATAGATGGACTGACCTCCTTTACAAACGACGAGATGCAAAGATCACTAGGGAAAAGGACAGGTTGTTGGTACGGTTTCCAGACCAGATGCAGTTCTGGGAGATTCGGCGTTTCGAAGGGTATCTCCCTCCTGAGGTGAAGGCTCGCCATGAAGGTAATACGATAATCATCGAAACACCCGAAGAATTTGACGCCTGGTGTCCAGCGCCTCGTAAGAAGTTGTGGCCGTTCGGTGGCAAATTCTAATCTGTGTTTGAAACTTAAAACTCCAGCGGGAACACCTTTTCGAAAGTGCGAGTTTTACCTTTTATACGCAATGGTGGGCCATTCTGGATTCGAACCAGAGACCCCAGTCTTATCAGGACTGTGCTCTAACCAACTGAGCTAATGGCCCAAGTAAATCAGGTCTTATTCTAAAGGAAAACCCACCAAAAATCAAGCCAATCTTATTTTTACTCATCCCCATCCTGTAGGGCACCGGAGAGGGATCGTCCCTCTTAAAAACTCATTCCCCCTCTCCTTTTCGAGGAGAGGGGGATAAAGCGGTTCCCAGAAAAATCTTTGATTTTTCTGAGTGCTTAAAGGGGGTGAGGTCAATAAAGAAAAACCTTAACAACTGAATAGCGAGAGGAAGAGTTAACATCGATTCAGTCAATCGATGATCGACCTAGGAGAAGGATTACACACCTTTATCTCCCTAGAAAGGAGGTGATCCAGCCGCAGCTTCCGCTACAGCTACCTTGTTACGACTTCGTCCCAATCGCCAGCCCCACCTTCGGCAACTGCCTCCCTTCACTTGCGAGAAGGGTTAGCCCATTGACTTCAGGTGTTGCCGACTTTCATGACGTGACGGGCGGTGTGTACAAGGCCCGAGAACGTATTCACCGCAGTATGCTGACCTGCGGTTACTAGCAACTCCGCCTTCATGCAGGCGAATTTCAGCCTGCAATCTGAACTGAGGATAGCTTTTAGGATTAGCTCCAGATCGCTCTATTGCCACCCTTTGTACTACCCATTGTAGCGTGTGTGTAGCCCAAGGCATAAGGGCCGTGCTGACTTGACGTCATCCCTACCTTCCTCCTCGTTGTGCAAGGCAGTCTCGCCAGAGAAGGCAACTGGCAATAAGGGTTGCGCTCGTTGCAGGACTTAACCGAACACCTCACGGCACGAGCTGACGACAGCCATGCAGCACCTGTAACGGCTCCTGGCTTAACAGGTCGCTCCTCTTTCGAGTCGCTACTTCCGTTATGTCAAGCCTTGGTAAGGTTCTTCGCTTTGCATCGAATTAAACCACACGCTCCGCTGCTTGTGCGGGCCCCCGTCAATTCCTTTGAGTTTTAACCTTGCGGTCGTACTCCCCAGACGGGACACTTAACGTGTTAACTTTGGCACAGAGAGGGTCGATACTCCCTATGCCTAGTGTCCATCGTTTACAGTGTGGACTACCAGGGTATCTAATCCTGTTTGCTCCCCACACCTTCGGGTATGAACGTCAGAAATAACCCAGGAGGCCGCCTTCGCCACTGGTATTCCTCCCGATATCTACGCATTTCACCACTACACCGGGAATTCTACCTCCCCCTGTTATCCTCTAGTTTAACAGTATCGAATGGTCCCTCTCAGTTGAGCTGAGAGATTTTACATTCGACTTGAAAAACCGTCTGCACCCGCTTTACGCCCAGTAAATCCGGGTAACGCTCGCCACCTACGTATTACCGCGGCTGCTGGCACGTAGTTAGCCGTGGCTTATTCCTCGGGTACTGTCATTATTCCTCCCCGAGAAAAGGGGTTTACAACCCGAAGGCCTTCATCCCCCACGCGGCGTCGCTGTGTCAGGCTTTCGCCCATTGCACAATATTCCTTGCTGCTGCCTCCCGTAGGAGTCTGGGCCGTGTCTCAGTCCCAGTGTGACTGGCCGTCCTCTCAGACCAGTTACCGATCATCGCCTTGGTAGGCCATTACCCTACCAACTAGCTAATCGGACGCAAGCCCCTCCTTAAGCGCCCGAAGGCTTTAGTCCTTCCACTTTTGTAGAAGGACCACATACGGTATTAGCTCCGATTTCTCAGAGTTATTCCCTACTTAAGGGCAGGTTACTTACGCGTTACTCACCCATTCGCCACTATCCTTCTCTTGCGAGAAGGACCGTTCGACATGCATGCATAAGGCACGCCGCCAGCGTTTACCCTGAGCCAGGATCAAACTCTCCAAAAAATATTGAAGTTGCTTTTGAACCTTCCTCTCGCTATTCAGTTGTTAAGGTGCTTAATACTGAATATTAAGATAGCATATTCTTGGTAAGAATGTCAATAGCACAGGCTTGACTTTTTAGCGCTTTGGCTTCTATAATACTAAGTTATCTCATAATACTCGGCAGTAGAAATTGTAAAAAGTGCCCGAGTAGCGCAATGGTAGCGCAACCGACTTGTAATCGGTAGGTTAGCGGGTTCGACTCCCCTCTCGGGCTGGGGCTTGTGGCTATCAGTGGGTAGCCGTGGAGGGGTGCCGGAGTGGTTAATCGGAGCAGTCTGTAAAATTGCCGCCCTGACGGGCTTCGCAGGTTCGAATCCTGCCCCTTCCACCACTGAGCATCAAGGCCGGACTAGACATTCACTTTAAAGAATCTGTATAATAAGATGAGTTGCCCACATAGCTCAGCTGGTAGAGCACATTCTTGGTAAGAATGGGGTCACCAGTTCGAATCTGGTTGTGGGCTCAGAATAGAGGGAGGAGAAAAATGGCTAAACAGAAATTTCAGCGCACCAAGCCGCATTGTAATGTGGGCACCATCGGTCATGTTGACCATGGGAAAACAACATTAACCTCAGCAATAACGCTGGTGTTATCAAAGGTAGGCCCCACCGCATACCGCTCCTTTGATAGTATTGATAATGCTCCTGAGGAAAAAGCTCGGGGGCTAACGATAAACATTGCTCATGTGGAGTACGAGACGGAGAAACGGCACTATGCTCACATTGACTGTCCGGGACACGCTGACTACATCAAGAATATGATAACCGGAGCTGCCCAGATGGACGGAGCCATACTGGTGGTTGCGGCTGATGATGGTGTGATGCCTCAGACCAGAGAGCACCTGCTGCTGGCACGTCAGGTAGAGGTTCCCTATGTTGTTGTCGCTCTTAACAAAGTAGACCTCGTAGAAGACGAGGAGCTTCTAGAACTGGTGGAAATGGAGGTAAGGGAGCTATTGACGAAGTATAAGTTCCCCGGCAATGAGGTCCCGGTGGTGCGGGTGAGTGGTCTCAAGGCTGGAGAATGTGGTTGTGCCAAGAGGGATTGTCAATGGTGTGGTGGCATCTGGAAACTGATGGATGCTATAGATAGCTACATTCCTACCCCGGTGCGGGCTAAAGACCAGCCATTCTTGATGCCGGTGGAGGATGTTTTTAGTATCAAAGGCAGGGGTACCGTGCCCACAGGGAGAGTTGAGAGGGGTGTAATTAGACCGGGAGACGAGGTCGAGATTGTTGGTCTGCATCATGAGCCCCGCCGGACGGTGGCGACCAGCCTGGAAATGTTCCATAAAACTCTGGATGAAGCTGAGCCAGGAGACGCGGTGGGCATTCTGCTCAGAGGAATAGACCGCGATGAGATAGAGCGCGGCCAGGTATTAGCCGCACCCGGTTCTATCAAACCGCATACCGTTGCCGAAGCTGAAGTATATGTCCTCAGTAAGGAAGAGGGGGGAAGGCATACTCCCTTTTTCAATGGATATAAACCCCAGTTTTATATTCGGACTACTGATGTGACCGGGTCTATTGAGCTGCCCGAAGGCGTAGAGATGGCTATGCCCGGAGATAATATAACCATGAAGATAAAGCTTATTTATCCGGTAGCTCTGGAGAAAGGGTTACGCTTTGCTATCCGGGAGGGCGGTAAAACGGTAGGCGCCGGGACTTTTACCCGCATTATTGAGTAGAGATGGCTAAAACCGAGGCTAGAACAATTATTCATCTCGCCTGCACGGAGTGCAAGGAGAGGACATATACTACTACTAAGAACAGAAAGAATGACTCTCAGCGGTTAGAGCTTAGAAAGTATTGTCCTCGTTGTCGCAGTTATAAGCTTCACAGGGAGATAAGATAAAATAAACTTCGGGAAAACGGCGTCTCCGGGGATTGGAGTGGTGGATGGTGAGCAGGCTGGTTTTACAGACCTCCCCGGAAAATTCCTTTCAGTAGTTATAAAACAGTGTTGTCCGATGGAAAAACCGTGGGAAGCTTCTTATGAAATATGGTAGTGCTACTAGACAAACGGGGCCGAGATTTAGATTCGTCAGCGAAACTATTGCCGAGTTAAAGAAGGTCGTCTGGCTTACCCGACGGGAGGCAGGCTATTTGACACTTCTGGTGATAATCGTTACCGCCATTGTAGGCCTAGTCCTGGGCATCATTGATTATGGTTTTAGCAGACTCGTTAATGACCTGTTAAGACTGGGCGGGTAGAAACTTAAGTTAAGAGTGAATATAAAGTATGGTACTAAAGGCTTTTTTGAGCCTCTTTGATGAGCGGGGGCAGCCGTGGGCGAGAACGAGAAAAAATGGTTTGCGATTCATACCTACTCCGGGCACGAAGACCGGGTCAAAAAGAATTTAGAGCAGCGCATTAAGCTTATGGGTTCTGAGGATGAGATCTCCCAGGTGGTTGTGCCTACCGAGGAGGAAGTCGAGGTTAGAGGTGGGCAGAGGCGCACCTTAGCCAGAAAGATATTGCCCGGTTACGTTCTGGTTCAGATGCGGATGAACGACCGGAGCTTAAATATCGTGCTTAATACTCCCGGTGTTACCGGTTTTGTCGGTAGCGGGAATACGCCTGTGCCATTACGAGAGGAGGAAGTCAACCAGATTTTGAAACAGATGCAGGCTGAAGCACCAAGAGTGAAGGTTGGCTTGAGGCAAGGACAGAGTGTGCGAGTGGTTGACGGTCCCTTCACTGATTTTGTGGGAGTAGTAGACGAAATAAGCGCCGACAAGGGTAAAGTTAAGGTGCTTCTGTCCCTTTTCGGGCGTGAGACTCCTGTAGAACTTGACTTCTTACAGGTGGAGAAACTTTAAATTTATTTTATTTTCTAGGCGAGGAAAGAAAAGTGGCGAAAAAAGTCAAAGCCGTTATCAAGCTGCAGATTCCAGCGGGAAAGGCTAACCCGGCACCCCCGGTAGGGTCGGCTCTGGGGCAGCATGGGGTTAACATTATGGCCTTTTGCAAAGAGTATAATGAGCGTACTGCTGCCCAGGCCGGGTCTATTATCCCCGCCGAAATAACTATCTATGAAGATAGGTCATTCACCTTTATTACCAAAATGCCGCCGACTGCGGAGTTGCTGAAGAAGGCATTAGGTGTGGAAAAGGGAGCCAGTGATTCTGGCCGTGAAAAAATAGGCAAGCTGTCCCGGGATAAACTCCGCGAAATAGCCCAACTTAAGGCGAAGGACCTTAATGCCACCAGTATTGAGGGGGCAGAGCGAATTATCGAGGGTACAGCCCGGAGTATGGGAATTGAGATAGACTAGGGGTAACCAGGGTAAAAGAAAATGGCAAGACGCGGCAAAAAATATCAAGAGGCGGTTAAACTGCTGGACAGGACAAAGGCCTATTCTCCACAAGATGCCATCGAACTGGCTAAGAAAATGGCTCATGCTAGATTTGACGAGACTGTTGAGCTCCACCTTAGGATGGGCCTTGACCCCCGGAATGCCGACCAGCAGTTGCGTGGCGTTACCCTCCTGCCGCACGGGTTGGGAAAGGAGGTACGAGTCCTGGTTTTCACCCAGGGAGAAGGCGTAAAGACCGCAGAAACAGCCGGGGCTGATTTTGTTGGCGGTGACGAGTTAATCCAGAAAATTGAGGGCGGTTGGCTGGATTTTGATATAGCTATTGCCACTCCCGATATGATGGGCAAAGTAGGTAAACTGGGGAAAATCCTTGGCCGGAAGGGATTGATGCCTAATCCTAAATCCGGAACTGTTGTCGCTGTCAGTGACCTGGCCAGAGCCATACAGGATGCCCGCAAAGGGCGGCTGGAGTTTAGAATGGACCGGACGGCTATCATTCACGTGCCTTTAGGTAAGGTTAGCTTTAGTACTGAGAAGTTGCTGGATAACCTGACGGCGGTGGTAGAGGCAGTAGTAAAGGCTAAACCCAGCGGGGCTAAGGGACAGTATATTAAGACTGCCTTTTTATCCACCACCATCGGAGCTGGTATAAAACTCGACCTTAAGCCAATCCTCACTTTAAGTTCCGGTTAATACTTTAAAAATGGTAAATTAAGGGAGACGTTTTATGGAAGATGTTGCCATTATCGGAGTGGGGCAGAGTAATTTCTCTCGCAAGTGCGGAGTATCTATCCGAGAGCTATGCTTTGATGCATTTAAGGAGGCGATGGAGGGCCTTGATATCACTAACCAGGACATAGACGCCTCCATTACCTGTTCGGCACCAGAATATGATAAACAGCGCACTCCCTCAGGCCTAATATCAGAGTATCTGGGGCTAACCCCAAGGCCAGCCTTTTATGTTGAGAGTGTGTGTTCCTCAAGTACTACCGGACTAAGAGTAGCCTGGGCGATGATAAAGTCTGGCTTGCATAAGATAGTCGCCGTTATTGGCTTTCAAAAAATGTCCGAGTTGACCTCCCGTGAAGCGGCTGAGAGAATGGGTAGAGGAGCTGATATATTATGGGAATCGCCCTTCGGCATCACCATGCCTGCCGGCTATGCCATGTTCGCTCGGGCTCATATGGCTAAGTATGGAACTACCGAGGAGCAACTGGCTAAGGTAAGGGTTAAAAACGCCAGCTACGGCGCTAAAAATCCTAAGGCTACCTACCGCAAAGAACTGACTCTGGAAGAGGTGCTAAGCTCAGAAATTGTGACCAGCCCGTTGAAGCGGTTTGACTGTTGCGCCAATGCAGACGGTTCTTCTTGTATCATAGTAGCGAGGGGAGATATCGCCCGAAGAGTAGCCAAAATTCCAATCTGGATTGCGGGTATGGGTGCCGCTACGGATACGATGACCATGTCAGGGAGAAAATCACTTACCGGTCTAGCCTGTGCTCAGGATGCCGCCAGACAAGCCTACGAGATGGCAGGAGTGGGACCACAGGATATTGATGTCGCTGAAGTCCATGATTGTTTTACCATATCTGAGATTCTGGCTTATGAAGACCTGGGTTTTGCCAAACCCGGGGAGGGAGCCAGACTCATCGAGGAGAAACAGACATACCACGATGGCAGGATACCCGTCAATGTTGATGGTGGGCTACTATCTAAAGGTCATCCTATCGGGGCTACCGGTGGTTCACAGGTTAGAACTATCGTCCGACAGCTCAGGGGAGAAGCTGAAGAAGCCCAGGTGAAGAACGCTGAGATAGGTCTGGTTCATAACATCGGTGGGGTTGGGCAATACGGTAACGTCATTATTCTGAGGAGATAAATAGATGGGTTTCGAGAATTTTGGCAGAGTCAGTTTCACCACTGAAGCAAAAACCGCCGATTTTGTAAACTATCTGGAACAGGGCAAGGTCATGACCACCCGGTGTAAGAAATGTCGGACAAGCTACTTCCCCCCAAGGATGGATTGCCCGAAGTGCTTGAGTAGTGATGTAGAGTGGTTTGAAATAAAAAATAATGGTAAACTAATTACTTATACAGTAGTTCAGTACGGACCGTCCGGGTTTGAGGATGACGCCCCTTATACCCTGGCAATAGGCGAATTTGGAGATGGGTTGAGAATCTTTGGCCGTCTAAATAAGGATATTAAGGAGGGTGATATTAAACCGGGGATGGAACTGAGGGTAGTTCCGGTGAAGTTACCCGATAATAGGATTGCTTACGAATTCCAACAAGCGTGACTAAAGACTTTTCCGTAGGGCTTAGTACTATCCTGAGACAGTAGGTGCCGATCAAGGCTTAAAATGCGCCTGCCAAGGAAAAAAGCCAGGTCAAGGAGTCCTTGTGCTATCGGCACAGGGACTCCTTTTTAAGAAGCTCTAATAGCTTAAGTCAGGAGATTGAGGAAAATGTCCAGAGAGAAGAAGGCACAAATTATTGATATGCTACAAGACACCTTTTCCAGATGTAAAATTGCTATTTTAACTGACTACCGGGGACTGACTACCTCAGAAATGACAGTCCTACGTCGTAGATTGCGGGAATCAGGTAGTGAGTATAAGGTAGTAAAGAACACTCTGGCCCGGTTTGCCGCCACCAGAGCGGGTAAGGACGGTCTGGTTAGCCTCATTGAAGGCCCGACAGCGATTGCTTTTGGCTACGATGATATCACTGAGCCAGCGAAGGTCCTGACCAGCTACATTCGTGACTCAAAATCCCGCCTGGGCATTAAGGGAGGCTTTCTGGGTGATAGGTTACTGACTTTCGAGGATATCGTGACCCTTGCTACATTGCCGTCAAAGGAAGTATTATTAGCCAGAGCTCTGGCTCAGATGAAAAGCCCCATCTCAGCTTTAGTCAGTTGTCTTACCAGCCCCATAAAGGGGATAATAGGCGTATTACAGGCTAAAATTCAACAACTGGAAGGAGAAGGAAATGGTGGAAAATAATAAGGAAGAGGCTATCAAGTCAGCGGGTGAAGGAGGAGGAAATACCGAACTGCAGACCGTAGCCAAGAAACAGCCCAAGGCTGAACCGACTGCCGAAAAAACTAAGACCGCTACCGATAAGCCAAAAACGGAAAAAGCACAAAAAGCGACAGCTGTTGATACTATAGTAGATGCGATAAAAAAGATGACCGTTCTGGAGTTGGCCGAATTGGTAAAGGCTTTGGAGACTGAGTTTGGAGTTACGGCGGCGGCTCCGGTGGCCGTAGCTACCGCCGTCACTGCGGAGAAGGCACCGCCGGCTGCGGCCGCAGAAGAAGAGAAGACACAGTTCAACGTGATTCTCAAGGCGGTAGGCGCCAATAAAATTAGCGTCATTAGGGCTGTTCGGGAACTTACCTCCCTTGGGCTGAAGGAGTCCAAGGACCTGGTGGAGAGTGCACCCAAGGTAGTAAAGGAAGCAGTCAGTAAGGAAGAGGCAGCAGCGGCGAAACAGAAGCTGGAAGAGGCCGGGGCTACTGTTGAAATCGCCTAGTTGAAAAATAGGGCTGGGAAGCGTATAGTTATAATTAAATAACTCTTTAATCTGTAGGTGCGGGAAAATGACCCGGGGCGGGCTGATTATCTTAATGGGCATGGGAGGTTTGTTTATCCTCCTCGGTCTGGTTGTCATTTTCTTGGGCAAGAAAGAAGAAAAAAAATACTATGACTCCCTTACCGCTCGCCCTGATGCCAGGGAGTTCCTGGAGCATTGGCCACGGCGTCCCCAATTTGGGTCTCTGACGGCAGGCGGCTGGATTGCTATTGCGGTTGGTGCACTGATGGCAGCTATGGGGAGCGCCTTCTGGTTATGGAGGTAGGGTTTTGCAAATACTCTCAAAAGGAGCTACATTATGCCCATCGATTACAAAAAAGAAGGCAGAATAGCTACATTTACGATTAACCGCCCCAGAGCTTTTAATGCCATAGATGTGGAAAGCTGGCAACAACTAAATGAGGCAATGATAGATTTCCGTGATGACCCTGAACTCTGGGTTGGCATTGTTACCGGGGCTGGTGACAAGGCCTTCTGTGCTGGCGCTGATATAAAAGACACTTTACCCTATATGAAAGAGCATAGTCACTGGATGTGGCCAATGGCTCCGAAGTACGGACTTGATTTATGGAAACCTCTCATTGCCGCTATCAATGGCGTAGCGCTGGGTGGCGGATTGGAAATAGCTCTGGCTTGTGATATAAGGATAGCCTCAGAGAATGCCCGTCTGGGAACCCCTGAGGTAAATTTAGGTCTAATGCCGGGCTGGGGAGGCACCCAGAGGCTACCCCGGGTTATCCCCTGGGCGAAAGCCGCCGAGATACTGTTCATGGGGAAACCTATAGATGCCCAAGAAGCCTATCGCATTGGCCTCGTCAACAAAATTGTCCCGCAGGACAAGCTTATGTCTACAGCCAAGGAGTGGGCTCAGGCTCTTTGCCAAGTTGGCCCCCTGGGAGTCAGGGCAGCAAAACAAGCCATGCTCAGGGGTTATAGCCTGCCCCTGGAAGAGGGCTTGCGGCTGGAAGGTTCCTTTTTCCAACACCTTTTAAATACCGAGGACCATAAGGAAGGAGTCTCTGCATATATCGAAAAAAGGAAGCCAAATTTTAAGGCGAAATAACTTAAACTAAAAGTAAGGAAAGGAGCTAGTATGGAAATAAAGAAAGTTGGCATATTAGGATTTACCGGAGCAATGGGTCGTGGTATTGCCCAGATATGTGCTCAGGCAGGCTATCAGGTAATAGCCTCCTCAAGAAGTGAGGAACGTATGGCAAAAGGGATAGCCTCAATAGATGCGGCGCTAGCTAGGGGCGTGGAACGGGGCAGGCTTACTAAGGAGGATAAGGAAGCGGCGATGAGCCGGATTAAGGGCACCACCAGTATCAAGGACTTCCATGACTGCGACCTGGCAATAGAAGTAGCTGTTGAGGACTTAGAGGTAAAGAAGAAAGCCTTCGCTGAGCTGGATGCAGTATGCCCCAAACATGCCATCCTCGCCAGCAATACTTCAGTCCTACCCGTCGTCGAGATGGCAATAGTGACCAAAAGACCGGACAAGGTAGTGGGCTTGCATTTCTTTAATCCAGCCTCGGCGATGAAACTGGTGGAGATTGTCCGCCCTATCACAGTCAGCGATGAGACTATTGAAATCAGTAAGGAATTTGCTAAGTCGGTGGGTAAGACTCCTGTGGTTGTCCCGGACACACCGGGCTTCATTGTCAACCGCCTGGCAGTACCCTTCATGCTCAATGCCATGCGTCTATTGGAGAGCGGGGTTGCCTCTAAAGAGGATATTGATACCGCGGTAACCCTTGGTCTGAATCATCCGATGGGACCGCTGACATTGGCTGACCTCATCGGCAATGATATTGTCCTCTCCATGGCTGACGGTATCTACCAGAACCTGCAGGATCATCAATACATTGCCCCACCACTATTGAGGAGAATGGTGGCTGCCGGCTGGTTGGGACAAAAGACGGGAAAGGGATTCTACGACTATAAAAAATAACTAACTAACACCAAGAAAGGAGCAGGATTTTATGAAAGAGGCTGTGATTGTCAGTGGTGCCAGAACGGCGATAGGTAATTTTGGTGGCTCGCTACAGGATGTCCCAGCAGCGAAGCTGGGGAGTATCGCTATCAAGGGAGCCCTCAAAAAAGCAGGCTTGAGACCTAAGGTAGACCCGGAGGTACTTGCCTATGCACCGGCATCACTTAAGGATGCCGGAATGATTGAGCTGGAGAAGAAGTATGCCGACTGGGATAGCTCTCTCAAAGAAGTCGTCATCGACGAAGTTATTATGGGGAATGTTCTTCAGGCGGGTCAGGGACAGAATGTCGCTCGACAGGCTGCTATCTATGCCGGTATCCCCAAAGAGGTAAACGCCTTCACGGTGAATAAAGTCTGCGCCTCCGGTATGAAGGCGGTAGCCCTGGCAGCTCAGGCGATAAAAGCCGGTGATGCTGAGGTCATCGTTGCCGGTGGTACGGAAAACATGAGTGCTGTCCCCTACTACCTCCCCAAAGCCAGATGGGGAGCCAGAATGTTTAATGCCGAGATGGTGGACGGCATGGTCTACGATGGACTCTGGGAGATATTTTATAACTACCATATGGGGATAACCTCAGAGAATATCGCCGAGAAGTATGGCATCACCCGGGAAGAGCAGGACAGGTTCGCTCTGGAGAGCAACAACAGAGCCCTAGCGGCGACAAAGGCGGGCATATTCAAGCAGGAGATAGTCCCCGTTGAAATCACAGTGAAGAGAGAGAAAAGGCTATTTGATACTGATGAGCACCCGCGAGAAACATCGATGGAGCTTCTTGCCAAGTTAGCCCCCGCTTTCAAACCAACGGGCACTATTACCGCGGGTAATGCCTCAGCCATAACCGATGCGGCTGCCGCTCTGGTGGTAATGTCCGCTGACAAGGCAAAGGAGCTTGGACTCAAGCCAATGGCAACCATCCGCTCTTATGCGGCCGGCGGAGTTGACCCAGCCTATATGGGTCTGGGAGTTGTCCCAGCGACCAAGAAAGCGCTGAAGCTGGCCGGGCTCAGCTTGAAAGACATTGACTACATTGAGTTGAATGAAGCCTTTGCTTCCCAATCACTGGGGGTCATCAGAGAACTGAACTTGGATATGAGCAAGACCAATCTTCACGGTGGCGGCATATCACTGGGCCACCCCATCGGCTGCACCGGTGCCAGAATCATCGTTACCCTCATCCATGAGATGGCGCGCCGGAATCTCCAGTTCGGTCTGGCGACCCTGTGCATTGGTGGTGGGCAGGGAATGGCTATCATAGTTGAGAGAAAATAATACAATTCTCCCTCCTGTTCAAATAAAAGGGGGGCACTTCCTTAGCAACTGGTTAATTTACGCCCCCCTTCCACTTTTTTATGGATATCCTTTCTGTTATAATCGTCTGGACTGTCCTTAGTCTGTCATTTCACCCTGGGAGAGAATGCCTATGGCAAATATTGAAGCTATCGGGCACGAACTTGCTGAGACGCTTAAGAAATATAGCGCCGATTATATAGAGGTTCACCTTGAGGAAAGCCAGACCACCCACATCACCTACCGGGGAAGGAAACTTGAATCGGTTAGCCAGAGTACCGCTGTTGGAGGGAACGTGCGAGCCCTGGTCAGGGGCGGGTGGGGCTTTGTCAGCTTTAACAGTTTCAACGAACTACCAAGCCGGGTAGAATCGGCAGTAAAGCAAGCCAGATTTGTCGGCAAGGAAGAAAGCAAGCTGGCTGAAGTAGAACCGGTGGTTGACACCGTGCTTATCAAGATGGATAAAAGCCCCTTGACCATACCCCTGGCTGAGAAAAAGCAACTACTGGATGAGTATAATGACATTATCTGGAGCACCCCGGGGATACAGACATCAATGATTAACTATGGTGATGGGCGTAAGAAAACCATATTTTTAAATTCGTCGGGCAGTTTCATTGAGCAGGAAAGGGCAGATGTTACGCTGAGTTTGAGGGCGGTGGCGGCAAAAGATAACGAGGTGCAGCAGGCGAATTTAAGCCTGGGTAGCCTCGGCGATTTTACGCAAATTCAGGGTCTCAATCCAAAGGTAGAGCAGATGGCAAAGCTCGCTGTAGAGATGCTATCGGCTCCACAGATAAAAGGGGGAGAATATACCGTGGTGTTAGACCCGGTTCTGGCCGGGGTTTTCGTGCATGAAGCCTTTGGGCACCTATCCGAAGCTGACTTCGTTTACGAAAATGAGCCGTTGCGCCAGCTCATGACCCTGGGTAAAGAATTTGGTAGCCGCGGATTGAATATCGTTGATTCCGCAGTATTACCCGGTCTCCGCGGCAGCTATAAATACGATGATGAAGGAGTGCCCGCCACCAAAACCTACCTTATTAAAGAGGGGAAACTGGTCGGCAGGCTCCACTCCAGAGAAACCGCGGCTAAAATGAACGAGAAGCCTACGGGTAATGCCAGAGCGTTCAACTATCGTTACCCACCCATTGTGCGCATGACCAACACCTATATTGAGCCGGGATCAGCCTCTTTTGACGATATCATAAGCGACATTAAGGAAGGAATATACGCCAAGAACTGGTATGGGGGCACTACCAGCATGGAGATGTTCACCTTCTCCGCTAGTGAAGCGTATATGATTCGTAATGGCAAGGTCGCCGAGACACTGCGACCGGTAGTTCTTACCGGTAACGTGTTCGACACCCTCAAAAACATAGACGCCATTGGTAATGACCTGGAGATGAACCAGGGGGGTGGCTGTGGCAAGGGAGGACAGGCACCTCTGCCTGTTTCCAACGGCAGCCCCCATATCAGGATTCGTCATTGTTTAATCGGAGGCAGGTAAGTGGAGCGTATTCTGGCTCAAGCTAAAGAGGTAGCCGAGGAGGCGGAAGTCTTCGTTGTCTCCTCAGAGGAAACGCCTGTCCAATTCGAAGCTAACCGCCTGAAGCACATCCAAAGCAAGCAGAGCACCACTGTAGCCCTGCGGATTATCAGACAGGGCAGGATTGGCTATGCCACGGCGACGGAATTAGAAGATAGCCAGGACTTGCTCAGTGCAGCCGTGGAAACAGCCCAGTTCGGCATGAAAGCCGGGTTTGAATTCCCTCCCCTATCCTCCTACCCCGGGGTTGAAACCTTCGACTCCTCCATAGAATCGGTATCCATAGAAGAAATGGTCCAACTCGGAGAAGAACTGATAACCAAAATAAGAGACCATACCCCCGACCTGCTATGTGAGGCAAGTGTGAGTAAGGGAGTAACATCAGTCCGCCTCATCAATTCTCGTGGTGGGCAGGCAGGTTACAGACAGAGCGTTTTTAGTCTGGGCATCGAGGGTCAACTGACTCAGGGCACAGATATGCTGTTTGTCGGCGAAAGTCAAAGCTCGTGCCACCCTATACTGGAGACTGACGGGATAGCTGAGGTAGTACTCCGGCAGCTTGAGCTGGCTAAAGACCAGGCTAAAGCACCAACCGGGTCATTACCGGTGATTTTTACCCCTCACGGGGTAGCCAGTGCCCTAGTCTTTCCCCTGATGGCTGGTTTCAACGGCAAGATGGTCCTGGAGGGAGCCTCACCAATAGGCAGTAAACTCGGACAGAAGGTTTTTGATGAAAAGCTATCGCTCTGGGATGATTCGACTTTAGCTTACCGTCCGACGAGTTGTCCCTGTGATGATGAAGGCATGCCCGCTCAGCGCACTCCTCTTATTGAAAGGGGGGTAGTAAGCAACTTTCTCTATGACCTGCAGACCGCCGCCCTAGCCAAGACCAGGAGCACCGGCAGCGGGCGTAGAAGTCGTGGCGGACTGCCTGCCCCCTCCCCCAGTGCCTTTATTATTACCCCCGGCAACACCACCTTTGACGAGATGGTAGCTGACATCAAGGAAGGACTGGTAGTTGAGTGGCTTATGGGGGCGACGCAGGGTAATATCGAGGGTGGAGCTTTCAGCGGCAATGTCCTTTTAGGTTACAAGGTGGAAAGTGGTAGAATAGTAGGTAGGGTTAAAGATACCATGGTCTCCGGGAATATTTACCAGCTTTTGAAACAAATTGTAGCCATCGGTAACGATGCCAGATGGGCAGGCGGCTTTCTCAACACACCCTCTCTCTACCTCCCGAGTGTACCGGTAGCCGCTAAGTAGCTTTATAATGGGAGTTCAAGAGGGGCTTCGCCCCTGAATATCTATAGGGTGTCAAAGAGGGACGGAGTCCCTCTTAAAAACAAATTCCCCTTCCCCTTGATAAGGGGAAGGGGATAAAGGGGATAGGGTTACATATATGAATAGTCTAGTCAAGATTTATGCCCGACCAAAGCTTAACTCCCCCAATATGCTGGCTGCCTGGCCAGGCATTGGCAATGTTTCTCTTTTGGTGGCCAACTATCTGGGGAGAAAACTAGACTTCAAGCCACTGGGAGAGATTGAAGCCTCTTACTTCTTTGACCCCATCGGGGTAGCGGTTAGAGACAATGTAGTTGAAGCACCGCAGTTTCCCCGGAGCCGATTCTACTACTGGAAAAACAAAGGCAAGCGGAATGATATAATACTGTTCATCGGTGAGGACCAACCAGCTTCCAAGGGATACGAGCTGGCTAACTATGTCCTAGATGTGGGGCTGAGATTTCAGGTCAGAAGAATATATACCTGTGCGGCTGCTATCACTCGCATCCACCACAGTGAGCAGCCCAAGGTCTGGGGAGTAGCCACCACCCGACAATTGACTGAAGAGCTGAAAGAGTATGGTTTGATACAAAGGGGCAACCTGCAAATTGCCGGGTTGAACGGGATACTGCTGGGCGTAGCCAAAGAGAGCGGCGTTGAGGGTATCTGCCTGCTGGGTGAAGTGCCCGTCTATGCCACTCGAATACAGAACCCGATGGCTGCCCTGGCGATACTTGAGGTTCTACCCAAAATGTTAGATATTGAAATTGATACATCCGAGCTGGCACAATTAGCTGATGAAACAAAAGAGAGGATGAAGCAGATAGCTGCCGAGGCTATGGGAGAATATATCGACCTCTTTACCGAGCCTATCTGGGAACAGGGGGAGGAAGAAGAGGAAGAGGAGGAATAGAGAGCTACGGAGCCGAAGATGCCATCGTCCATTGAGAAGATTATTGTTGAGTTAGGTAACACTGACAAACCTCTACTCAATTCAAAGCTAACTGAGCTATCGAACCTAAGCTCAGCCGAGGTAGAGTTACTGGAACGCTCATGGACAGCCATTGACCCCAAACGGCGGCGACAGATTGTGCAACGGCTGGTGGAGCTAGCTGAAGATAACCTTGAGCTCAATTTTGACAGCATTTTCAAGTACTGTTTAAGAGACCAAGACGATGAGGTACGGAGTAAGGCCATTGAGGGCTTATGGGAAAACGAAGATGCTTCCCTGATTGACCCTCTAATTAATTTACTGAAGAGTGATAGCTCGGAGAAAGTCCGGGCAGCAGCCGCCATGGGACTGGGCAAATTCGCCATCTTGGCTGAGCATAAAAAGCTACGTCCCTGCCACACGTCCAAGATACAGGAGGCTTTGCTGGGAGCTATCGCTGATAAGAACCAGTCTGTAGAAGTCAGTCGTCGTGCTCTAGAGGCAATCGCTCCGATGAGCCTCCCCCAGGTGAAGGCAGCCATCATGGAAGCCTATCAAAGCCACAATTCCAGACTTAGAATCAGCTCTATCTATGCCATGGGTAAGAGTTGTGACCCCGGCTGGCTGCCAATACTGCTAAAGGAGCTGAGCAGTGCTGATGCCGAGGTGCGCTATGAAGCCGCCGGAGCCTGTGGGGAGCTTGAAGAAGAAGCCGCTGTACCCTCTCTTATAAAACTGGTCAATGACCCTGATGTTGATGTCCAGATGGCGGCTATTCAGGCGCTGGGTAAGATAGGTAGTAGTCAGGCTAAAGAGTGCCTGCAACAATGCCTTGATAACGCAAGTGAAGCTGTCCGTCAGGTAGCCGAGCAGGTCCTTAACGAACTGGAATCACAGAAAGACCTTCTATCTTTCTGACTTTGAAGGGATTGTCAAAAGTTTATGTTTATCGGTAGCAAGACCATACTCCGTGAAAAAAACCCGGCCGATGCCTGGGATGACTATGCCTGGGAAACAGACCCCGAGCTAGCCGCGCTTGATGCTTCCCAGGCATTATCCATTTCTTATTCCCGGTATCTATCAGACTATACCTACGAACTGCACCACCCCACTGCCACCAGCCACCGATTCGCTATTGACACACTGGATGGCAAGCACATTGGCAACTGCGGCTACTATAACCTTGATAAGACCAGGGGTGAAACCGAAGTGGGCATCATGATTGGCAATCGTGACTACTGGAATAAAGGCTATGGTACTGATGCCGTAACCACCCTGGTCAATTATATTTTCCGCCAGATGAACCTCAACCGAATCTACCTGAAGACTTTAGATTGGAATAGCCGGGCTCAGCGGTCCTTCCAGAAATGTGGTTTCACCCCATACGGGCGACTCACCAAAGACGGGCATAACTTTGTACTTATGGAAATATACCGTAGCCAGTGGCAGAAACAACAAAATAAGGCTATAAAACTCAGGGAGCAAATCCCTTGACTAAATAATCCCCTTCTGACGCCGGTAATAGTCCAGGGCATTTCTGAGGGCACGGGCTCCCCGCTCAATTGAAGGAAATGCGGGGACGCCTCTTTTCTGGAATTTTTGAGTAGTCTCGGCGGCACTCTGCATCTCTTCAGGGGTAGAAAAAGATACAATAGCCATCACCGGTTTTGATGATTTCTCTCTAATATCGCCCAAGGTATCAATCTCACTCTCGAGTGTTTTCATGCTACCCCAGCGAGTACCAGTCAACAGCACCAGGTTATCTACATTGGCATCCCGCTCAAGAACTTCCATGACGCGTTTTATTTGACCGAGATTGTGAAAGTTGCCTGTGTCTATAGGGTTACGATAACCACCACCTATCAGAGTAAGAAATGTGGCTAACTCATCATAGGATTCTCGGGTAAGCAGGGGTACCCTGAGCCCGGCTTCAGCAAAAACATCAGCGATAGCTACTGATTGCCCTCCTGACCCTCCAGCTATACCCACCCTGTCACCATGGACTGGCGGAAGATACAGGAGAGCTTTCAGGGTGTCAATGAGTTCCTCCATGCTGGCTACTTTTACTGCCCCACACTGTCTGACCGCCGCATCCCATATTTCCCGGGATACTGCTAGAGAGCCGGTATGCGAAGCAATCGCCCGTTCTCCCGCTTCTGTCCTCCCCCCCTTCCATATCACCACCGGTTTCCGAGCAGATACCTCTTTCAACACCTTAAGGAACCGTTTCCCGTCCTTCACCCCCTCCAGGTACATGCCAATGACCTTAATCTCCGGGTCCTGACCAAAGTACTCAAGGTAATCGGGGGAATCAAGCACTATTCCGTTGCCGAAGCTCACTGACTTGTTGATGTCTATTCCCTGTAGATGCGCCTGCTGACCAAAGGTAGTAGCATGGGTGCCGCTTTGCGAGATGAAAGCCACCGGCGCCGCAAAGCCGGTATAGGGCCACACTATCTGCCCTAACCCAATCTTAGGATTGTAGATTCCCATACAGTTGGGCCCAATGAGGTGGAAGTTTGCCCGTTCTGCCATCTCAGTGAGCAAGCGCTCCAGCCTTATCCCTTCCTCGGTATCAGTCTCGGAAAAGCCGGCAGTAAAGAAATGGGCGGCCGCTACCTCCTTACGAACGCAGTCCTCTAAAACTTTAAGCGCCGCCTCCCGGGGAACAGACACAATCACCAAGTCGATAGGTTCCGGAATATCTAAAAGGCTGGTATAGTTTTTTATTCCCGAGGCTTCGATATCCTTGGCTGTTTCGGGGTTGACCTGGACAGAATAAAGTCTCCCCTTGAAGTTACGCTGGTCACGGAGCCAGAGACTTTGGGGACTGCCTCCCACCACGACCAAACACTGAGGATTAAAAGCCCTGTCTAACTTAGCGAAATCTACTTTCAACTTCGTACTACCTTATGTCAGGGGTAGACTGTTTGCCCGCCAGCATAGACTCCAGTGCCAGTTTATCCATATCAATCTGGACCGGTATCGGGTAATCGCCGGTAAAACAAGCCAGACAAAAAACATCCTTGGGTAGAGCCACCGCCTTAATTAAGCCATCAATACTCAGGTAACCCAGTGAATCGGCACCGATAAAGTCTCTAACCTCAGAGACAGTCTTTCGGGCAGCTATTAACTCCTGGTAAGTAGCCATATCCACACCAAAGAAACAGGGATAACGGATAGGTGGGGCACAGATTCGCATATGCACTTCTTTAGCCCCGGCTTTTCTTACTAGCCTTATTACCTGAGGAGTGGTGGTGCCACGAACAATGCTATCATCAACTAAAACTACCCGCTTACCCTCCAGCACCTGGGGCAGAGGGTTAAATTTCAGTTTAACCCCGAGGTCTCTGATTCGCTGGTCAGGTTCAATAAAGGTACGCCCGACATAACGGTTCTTAATCAGTCCCTCAACTAAAGGTATCCCTGACCGGAGAGCGTAACCACTGCCAGCGGCGGTAGCTGAATCAGGCACTCCCATTACTAAATCGGCATCCACAGGGTACTCATCGGCTAGTCCTGCTCCCATAGCTTGCCGCGCGGGATAAATTAACCGCCCATTAATGGCGCTATCCGGACGAGCAAAGTAAATATATTCAAAGATGCATATGGCTCTCCTTTTCCCCTCCTCACGATAGCTTTCAATACCATTTTCACCGATAGAAATTATCTCGCCCGGTTCAATTTCTCGGATGAATTTGGCGCCGATATGGTCGAGGGCGCAAGTTTCTGAAGCTATAATCCAGCCCCCATTAATACTCCCCATGCATAGAGGACGCACCCCCAGAGGGTCACGAACTCCAAACAACCGGTCCTTGGTCATCACAGTTAGAGAATATACTCCCTGAAGCCGATGCATGGCATATCTTATCTTGTCCACCCATTCTTTCTCAGTGGAGGAAATAATTAGACTAGCGATAACCTCGGTATCTGATGTGCTGCGGAAAGTATACCCCTGCTCAGAGAGCTCTTCATACAGGTGAACAGCATTAACGATATTCCCGTTGTGGGCTATAGCAATAGTATTTGGACCCTCACCCACCATAATGGGCTGAGCATTGCTTATGCGGCTGGAACCACTGGTGGAGTACCGATTATGCCCAATGGCAATATGCCCGGTGAGCTGTTTTAAGCAGTCCTCGTTGAACACCTGGGTTACCAAGCCCATTCTGGTATAGACCTGGAACCTCTTGCCGTCAGCGGTAGCAATACCGCTGCTCTCCTGACCACGGTGCTGAAGGGCGAATAAAGCAAAAAAGGTAAGACGAGCTACATCCTCATTGAAGGCATAAATACCAACAACAGCACAACACTCATGCAAACCTGCTCGCCTCACCATTATTAATTATAGACAATTCTACACCTCTCAGTCAAACGACTGCATATCAGCCTGCTTATCAGCCAACCACCAGCACTGACCCTACCCGCTACCGAAATATTATGTCAATTTAAGTAGTACAAAGAACTCTCTGTTCCCGGAGGCACCCAAAATAGGCGAAGCTATCAGTCCCCTCAGCCTGAAGCTGTGCTCTATCGCCCAGACGATAAACCGTCCCAGAACCCTGGCATGCACTCCCGGCTGCTTAATTACTCCCCCTTTGCCTACTTCCCTTCTTCTGGCTTCAAATTGGGGTTTGATAAGCACCACCAAATTGCCACCCTGTTTCACCAGTTGAGCCACAGACGGTATTATCTTCTCTACCGAGATAAAGGAGACATCTATCGTGGCTAAATCCACCTTCTCGGGTAGAGTGATGGGGTAACGGGCGTTCACCCTTTCCATAACCACCACTCGTGAGTCCTGTCTCAGGCGGTAATCCAACTGCCCATAGCCAACATCGATGGCATACACCCGGCTTGCCCCTCGCTTGAGCAGGCAATCAGTAAACCCACCAGTCGATGCCCCAACATCAGCCACTACCTTGGATGAGACATCAAGCTGAAACCGGTCGAGGGCATAATCAAGCTTGAGACCGCCACGACCAATAAAAGGAGGAGGTTCAATTACGGTGATTGCCGCCTCCTCAGTTACCAAGGTCCCTGACTTGGTAACCGTTTTCCCATCCACCATTACCTCCCCGGCCATGATCAATGCCTGAGCCTTGCTCCGGCTCTCTACCAGTCCTCTCTCCACCAGCAAGGTATCAACCCGCCGCTTGGTCAATTGCCAACCTCCACAACTCACAATGCAGGCTTAAAAACATCCTACCACAGAAAGCCTGCCAGTGAAAGTTTGACTACACCCTTCAGGCAAACTATAATCTGGGCTCAGGTAATAAGTTGCACGAACTTAGTATTACGGAAAATATTCTGTCTATCGTACTGGAAAGAGCCAAGGAAGCGAAAGCCAGTCGGGTTTCAAAAATTAACCTGGTCGTTGGCGAACTCTCGGGCGTTGTTGACGAGTGTGTTGAGTTCTATTTTGGCTTCTTGAGCAGGGATACTATCGCCGCTCAAGCCAGCCTTTCCTTCCGCCACCCACCAATTCAGTTGCGCTGCCACAAATGTAGCACTGTTTTCTCACCAACCAACCACAACTGGACCTGCCCTAATTGCCAAGAGCGAGCGGTAGAAATAATATCAGGGCGTGACCTATATATTGAGAGCATCGAGATTGAATAAATGGCGACAATGGGAGTTAAATCCAAAGGTCAGGATTAGACCCTTAATCCCAGCAGCATCTTCAGTCTTAATTTAAGCATATTCCATTTGCCCACTTTCCGGGACATAATCTTCATATAAGTGGCGTCTTTGTTCCTCGGGGGCACCAATTCCTTTTCCTTCTTACGTAGCTGGCTGGCATTTGCTTCACAGGTTACAACACAATTCCCACAGCCGATGCAACGGTCGAGATTGACGGTAGCTATACCGTTGACTATGGCTCGAGCTTCTAACTGGCATCGTTTAATACAGACTCCACAACCCCTGCATAATTCAGGATTGACTTCAACATAATAATTAGTGGCGTAGAGGTCTGCCGGGCGGGGAGATTTCAACACTGCGCTCAAAAGTCCGCAACAGTCTCCACAACAGATGCAGATAGCTTCCGGGCGCTGCGAGTTTTCTGGCTGGAGGATAAATCCTGCTTCCTGGGCTTTCTCCAGTATGTCAAAGGCTTCCTCTTTCGTGATATAACGACCGATGCCCATATCAACGTACTGTCGGGCATGGTCCGGTCCAATCTGTAGACAGGTCTCACGAATATCACTGTATTTACAACTCTTGCCCTGCAGGTCCTTGTCTTGCCGACAGATGCAGTTAGCCACGGCAATTGGGCCAGGGACATTTTCAATAAGATGCCTGACATTGTCATAGGTGCTGATTTTGAATTTTTCAGGGACAGGGATACTCTTCTCTACCGGGATAGTGCGTAGCTGGGGAACCCTCACCACGCCGGTAGTCTCGACCCTGGCAAATGATTCACGGTGGTATTGCTGAAAGTCGTCGATTAGTTCTTTGGTGAGCCGGTTCACCTGAAAATCGTACATCCCGCCAGCGGAGACCCCGGCATTTTTATAATGCGTCTCGGAATAACCTTCTCGGTACGCCAGAATAGTTCCCTTATACACCATTCGGTCTAATATCTGCTTTAGCTCTTCGATAGAGATTGAGAGCCCGCTTTTTTTGACACGGCGGTAAATACGCTTTATTGGCTCCAGCTTTATCGTAGAAAGTTGGATGGCTACTTTTGCTTCTTCCGGAGTGAAGAGGTGTTTCAGAAACCGAATATCCGCACCGGATTCCGTCGGCGGGAAGCCAACCGGGGCTCCATCCAGATGTTCTTGTAAGTCCCGGTAGATTCGGCTCTCATTATCCATTTCATCCTCGTGGACTTAGTTACCACTGAACAAACATCGGCATGACGACGTGGACGTAGTTGTCCACTCCTACCGGGCGGATAACGCCGGGGCTCGATGGGCTGGTTGTCTCCAGCGCCACCTGTGGCTCACGAAGCACACTCAGTACATCAATCAGATACTTACCGTTAAAGGCAATCTTTGCCTCTTCCCCCTCAACAGTGGCATCAATCTCGCCAACATCATCACCTATTTCCTCAGAGCGAGCTGAAACCGTTAGTTTGCCCGGGGTTAGCTCACTACCCGCTGTCACCATCAGGCGGACAATGCCACTACCATCACGGGCAAATATTGAGGCTGTCTTGGTTGCCCTCAAGAACTCAGCAACATCAACTATTACTCGGGTATTGTAACTCTTGGGAATCAGCTGGGCATACTGGGGGAAAGTCCCCTGAACAAGCTGAGACACCAGCTCAGTATCCTTCAAGCGAAATAGAACCTGGCTTTTATTGGGATTTACTGTTATGTCAACTGTCTCTCCTCCGTCAGCCATAAGCCGGTTTAGCTCGGTCAGGGTTCGTGCCGGAATAATAACCTCAGTCTTCTGGTCAACCGGAATTGCGAGAGATAGCTTATATACGGCTAATCTAAAACCGTCAGCCGCGGCCAGGGTCAGCAAGTCTTTATCAAACTGGGCATCAACACCGGTCAGGACCGGGCGGGATTCCTCCGAAGCCGCCGCAAAAGCAACCTGGGTGATTCCCTGGCGAAGGGCTTCTACTTCAACCTTGGTAGCAATGCCTTCATCAACGGTAGGTATTGGCGGAAAATCCTTGGCATCAACCCCGCTGATTCGCGCCTCAAATCGGGCACACTTTAGTCCCAGTGTCTTAATCCGCGGGGAAAGAGTAATGTCAATCTTATCATTAGGCAGGGAGTTAACAAACTCGGTGAGAAGGCGGGCGGGTACGGTAATCGTTCCCTCTTCCTCGACTTTAGCCCCAATCCAGTAGCTAATAGCCATTTCCAGGTTGGTAGCTACAAGCTTGAGTCGTGACTGGTCTGTAGCTAAGAGAACGTTATTGGTGATGGGCAGGGTGGTTCTGGTAGCTACCGCCCTCCCGACTATGCCTAGCCCCCGACTTAAATTCCCCTGAAGACATGATAACTTCATGGCTCATCCTCCAATGTCATGGTGGTGAAGTAGTATATACCAAACAATATAACTTCTTCAAGGTTGATGGTCGTTTTTCTCGAAGTTCAAATACTGTTTCTGCAGCAGTTCGAGCACCCTTCTGGCAGCCTGCCCTCGATGGCTAACCCGATTTTTTACTTCCAGAGGTAGCTCAGCCATTGTCTTACCTAGCTCAGGAAGATAAAAGATGGGGTCATAGCCAAAGCCCTGTTCCCCCTTTGGTTCAAAGGTTATAAAACCCCGACACTCACCAGAACAAAGCTCTACCCTTCCGCCAGGCGTAGCCAGAGCAATAACACACCGGAAGCGGGCAGAACGCTTCTGCCACGGCACATTCTCCAGCCGCGCCAGTAAGTATCTAACCCTTTCCCGGTCGGAAGCACCTTCACCAGCATAACGAGCCGATAACCGACCAGGCTCACCGCCTAAGGCATCAACCTCTAACCCGGAATCATCAGCCAATGTCAATAGCTTACTCTCCGCAGCTAAAAATGTTGCTTTCAGCCTGGCGTTCTCTTCCAGGCTTTCTCCCACTTCATCAACTACGGTAGTGATACCCTCATCAGCCAAGGTAACCAGCTCAAGAGGAATGGTTTTAAGGAGACTTTTATACTCCCGAATTTTGCCCTGGTTGTTTGTCGCCAGGAGAAGCTTACCACCCACAGGAAGATGGACAAGCAAGTTATTTCTTCTTATAGGACTGAATAAGGTCGTCGATGGGTATAGCCGCCATAGTCATCGTCTGGAGAGTGCCTCTAGACCCCAGTTCCAAAGCTATTTTAGTTATCGTGGTATTGCCTACGGCTTCTATAATGTTGATGAAATCGTAGGGACCAAGCACCGCGTACTGAGCAAGTATCTTGCCCCCCATCTCTTCGACTTCCTTATTGACTTCCTTGATCCTTTCCGGATTATTCTTTACCGTCTTTCTTCCTTCGTCCGTTAAGGTGGTAAGCATAACATAGATTGCCATCTCGATACCTCCTCGCCAAATATTATGGATTGTTATAATAGCCTGTTGTTGCGCCGCTGTCAAGAGCGCTTTGGAGCATTCTTACTAATTTTTCAAAATTAGACTGTTAACGCTTGAAAGTTAGACTGTTAATGGTTCAAAACTGGACTGGGATATTACATCCTTCTGAAAAAAGGAGGATGTATGGACCAGATCCACAAG
>Ga0209102_1000412_pt1 | contig 28838 bp, 23 predicted proteins | sample ConPoolayeHmetaG_FD_185483 | JGI IMG/M metagenome (GOLD analysis project Ga0209102, IMG submission 185483) | Hot spring microbial mat communities from California, USA to study Microbial Dark Matter (Phase II) - Cone Pool mat layer H metaG... ...
GGTGCACTGGGGAAACGCTGAGCGGGCCGTCATGGCTGCCGCTTTGAGCCAAGATGAGGGCAGGACATGGAGAGGTTACCGCGAGGTGGCCAGGGTCACGGACAACGGTCAGGTCTCCTACCCCTAACTCACCGAAACCCGAAGCGGGCACATACTCCTTTCCGCGGTCCAGTCCTTCATGCGGATAGACCCCGACTTTTTGCTGAACACGAGCCTAGTTGAGGACTTCTCCCATGGCCTCGGCCGGTGGTCCACTCTGGGCACGAAAGGTGCCAAGGTCGTGGCAGATCCTGAAGGAAGCGGAGGTGCGGCCCTATGGATGGCCAAGCCCGACGCGTCGATGCCGTCGGGAGCCTGTCTGAACTTCCCGTTTGGACGATCAGGGCAGCTTTCTGCTAGGCTTCGGATCGAGCAGGGCCTCGAGGCGGTGCACTTCACGCTGACCGATCACTACGATCTTCCAGGGCTTCCACGGGACGGAAGTTTTCCATTCAGGGTCCTCAAGTCGGGTCGAATACAGATCGTCGGAAGCGGGAGCAGCTGGCTTGCCACCCCGGGAGATCTCACGCCCGGTCGGTTTCACGACATACGTCTGGAATGGAGCTGCGCCTCCGCTGAGGCGATCCTTTTCCGAGATGGCGGCGAGGTAGCCCGTCTGCATCAGTACGTTTGCGCCGAAGGGATGTGCTATCTCAGACTCCGGTGCCTGGCCAAGGACGTGGACGAGAAAGGCGTTTATCTGAAGAACTTGCGCGTGGAAGTAGTGCCCTGAGCATCCGGGCGTTGCTGGCCCCAAATCCCAAACGCATCGGGGATTGAGAGCAACCATGGATGCCTAGTCTCTTGAAGCTCAGGGATTCCGATCAGCCGCACTCATCTCAAAGCCAAGACGTCCGAGGTGCACTCCCGCCCCTGCAGACCGTCCCAAGCCCAGGCCGACCTCACCGCCGTTCAGCGTCGCGGTCCCTACCGCTGCTCCTGCCTGCTCTCCTTCCTCTTGCCTTCGGACTTGAGGACCTTGCCTAGGATATCGAAGACAAGCCAGACGATGAATCCGTAGACGACGCCGTTGAAGACGGCCACGACCAACGTGGTAGCTGGAATGCCGAGAACCGGTTCCTCGATTTCCGGTACGCCCAAAAGCCCATAGATCGCCCTTCCGGGCGGCAGCTCGCGGTAAGCGAGAGTCACGAAAAGGAACAAGAGGAATGCCAAGACAAATATCACTGCGCCTCTCATCGCTAAGACCATTCCTTGGCCGCAAGACTCGATCGCGGCCCGCCCGAATTGAGTTCGGGGTTTAAAAAGATGCCGGTGCTGCATTGCACGGCTGCGCTTGCCATCGGCCCGCTTGTTGGCTTGGATGGATGCAGCCGCCTCGATGCCAGCAGGCCGCTGAAAAGGCGGAGGCCCTTGCACGAGCGCACACCTCCACACCCTCAACAACAAGCATTTCGTGCCGTTGAGGTCGCTTGGTTTGAAGCTTCTTGAAAGGTGAGAATCTCGGCCGGCAGAGAAGCCCAGACCCGGCCGATTCCTGCGGGACGGCGATCTTGCACTCAAGCCATTCACCAAAGCAAACCTCAGGGTCCAAAGATATTAGAGCAGTCGCACCGCGCGTTGGTCCATGCAGAGCCGCAGACTTGGTAAGACCGGCATGCGCGTATCTCGCCTTTCCTTCGGAGGGCTTTTCGTCTCGAGGGTCGGGGGGAACTACGATCAAGCCCGTGCCGCCCTGAGAAGGGGCCTAGAGCTTGGGGTCAACTATTTCGACACCGCGCCAAGCTACGCGGACAGCGAAGAGGTCATAGGAAGGGCCATGGAGGGGGTAGAGTCTCACTATTACCTGTCAACGAAGCTTGGCGGCCGCCCGAGCCCTTTTGATCCGCGTAACAAGGACCACCTGAGAGCAAGCCTGCTGAAGAGCTTGGAGCTTCTCAAACGTGACAGCGTCGACATCCTCATGATACATGAGCCGGACCGGCCCGGCCAGTATGACTGGTTCGAGAGCTGGAACCCGGTGGCGGGACCCGTATGCGAGTTCCTTAAGGAGTGCAAGGAGGAAGGCACCATCCACTACACCGGCCTTGGCGGCACGACCGTCCACGAGATGGCGTACCTCGTCAAGCACGGGGAGTTCGACGTCCTGCTGACTGCATTCAACTACAGCCTGCTGTGGAGGGAGGCGGCGGAGGGCCCAATCCCGGCTGCGGAAAGGAAAAGGATGGGCATCATAGCAGGGTCGCCGCTGCAGCAAGGATGGCTCTCGCGGCGCTACGACGATGTTCTGCGACATCCCCCGCCTTGGCTTTCCCCCGTCAGAAAACGGCAGCTGCTGCGGCTTTACGACCTCTGCGACGAACTGGATATGCCGATTGCCGAACTGGCCCTCAGGTTCGTCCTTTCCAATCCCCTCATCGACACCGTGTTGATGGGGGCTCGGTCCGTGGAGGAGGTGGATATGAACGTGCAGGCAGCGGAGCGGGGTCCGCTCCCCAAGAGTGTGCTAAGGGAGCTCGACAGGATATACCAAATGGCTCCTTACCGACCCTGCGAGGAGCCCATGTCCTGCGCCCTGGCCAATCCGTCGTACCGCGGCCCGGGATGGCTACGCTGATCGGCGGAGGGAGCTGGTCCGAATGAAGGCTGCCGTTGTCACGAAAGATCGAAAGCTGCAAGTCATGAACATCTCCGACCCGCAGCCGGGCCCGTACCAGTGCCTGGTCAAGATTGATGCCTGCGCGATCTGCACCGGGACTGACTCGAACATAATCAGCGGGAACTTCCCATGGCTGGTTGAGACCCCGTTCGTGCTGGGCCATGAATCCACGGGGCTGGTGGTCAAGGTCGGCGAAAAGGTACGCAACTTTAGGGTCGGAGACCGCGTCACCCGCCCCGCCGGAATCCTCCCCGGCGAGAGGCGCGACGGCATCGGAAGCAACTGGGGAGGGTTTGCAGAGTGGGGCCTGGTCGTGGACACGGACGCGGCGAAGGCGGCCGGGCTTACCTGCTCGGGAATGATCGAGAGCAGCCGACGGTCGCTTCCCAGCGACGTGGACCCAGTATCAGCTGCCTTGTCTGTCAATCAAAGGGAGATACTGTCCGTTGTGGAGAAGCTCAGGGTCGGCCCGCAATCGCGAGTCGTCGTCCTTGGATCGGGCTATAACGGTTTGCTGTTCTCGCTCTTTCTCAAGACGGCTGGAGCAGGCTGCGTGCTGTTGACGGGGAGTGCGGGACGCGAGAGCTTGGCCCGCAAGACGTTCGAGGCGGACCTCTTTTTGGACTACAAACAGGAGCACTCCGCGAGGGATATCGAACGATTGCTGGGAGGCAAGCCCGACTACGTCATAGATGCCGTGGGGACCCAGCGGTCAATGGGGCTTGCCCAGAGGGTTTTGGGACCCCAAAGCGTCTTCGGGCGATACGGGCTGCACGAGTTCGATCGGATAGGCCCATTGGCCGATCAGATCAGGAGCCGCCACAAGGTCTTGGAGCTATCGGCCGACGAAGTGTCGGCGACCGAGAAGTGGATTTGCCTGTGGAGGAAGGGATTCTTCGACAGGCCAGGGATGTGCGATGGGACCGTTCCTCTGGACGAGATCGGATCCGCCTTCGAGAGGTTGGCCCGTCGCGAGGCTTTGAAGTTGGTCGTCACCATGTAGGTAAGCTTGCTTGGTGAACGCCTAGAACGTTCCGTCGTCCGGAGTGGTCGTCGCGCCCGCGCGGGGGCCAGCAGGGGATTCGAGCCGAGGGAGCAGGCGGTGCCCGTCATGTACAGGGCTGTGCGCCGTTGTCTTTTCCGGATCCTCATTCCGATCCTTCCTCCTGGCCGTGCTTTCCCTCGGGCAACTTATTTCGAACGTCTTGTGGGCCTCACCGCAAGCGGGCGACATATTCTGGCCCCGCCCAACTTCGCGCATTGGCAGATGGTCTCGGAGCTCAAGTCGGGGATGCGCCGGCTCGAGGCCCCCTGCGCGCATAGCCAAAGTAGATTAGCAACGTGCCTCCGGCTCCGAGCAGGCCTCCCATGGCCAACAATAACCTGGGCAACCAGGCGAGTATGGGGAATCTGGCTCCCAGTTGGAGTGTCGCATCCACTCCTCTTGACCCATCGGCGTTCATGATGACGATCGAGTAGTCTCCCGATCGGGGGATCCAGCTCATGGCGGCGGTCGGGGCTCCGAGGCCGGAGGCGAGCCAGAAAGTGGGTACGGTGGGAAGCTGTGACGGTGCCGTTCCATGCTGGAGCACGGTGCCGTCGAGCTCCAGCCTCACGTTCCATGGGCTGACCCTCCAATGATAGTCCACGGCATAGTCGTGCTGGATGTTGCCTAGGTAGGCCTTCGCGTCACCGTCCTTGGCGATGCCGACGAAGAGCTCCTTGGCCGGCGAGGTTCCATTGGCCTTGAGTCTGATCTCCACCAGTTTCCCCATGCCGAATCCTCTGAGGAACGGCGGGACATAGTCGTTCATGTCAAGGGGAACGAGGTCCACGAGCACCGCGTAACTCTCCGCGGACATCCTGCTCGTCTTGCTGACGAGGTAGCCGTCGGAGTCGCGTGGGTTGCCGCCCTGCCACATCAAGAAGATTCCCCCGGCGATCAAGAGGACAGACACGACTAGGAGTACTATGCCCAAGACCAATGCTGCCACTCTGAATCTTCCACCATGGGCGCCCAACCCCTTGCCGCAAGAAGGGCAGGTGGCGGGATCACCTTCCAATTCGGCTCTGCATCCTGGGCATCTCACGTCGGCGCAACCTGAACGGGGGTTTGCCTTCGGTGAATCGCGAGGCATTTAAATGAACTCCTGGCAGTCTTCGCGATCGCTTGACAATAGGGCATCCGACGGCGGGGCCCTTACTGGGACGCTCTTCGGAGCCCCGCGTGCGCGAGGCAGCCGAGGATCAAAGCTTCTTTCCGCAGCCGCGGCAAAATCGAGCGCCTGGCGAACTAGCCTCGCCACATGCTTGGCAGACGACCATCCTCTTTGAGGTGGCTCTGCCGATCTCCTTCTTGGCAATCTCCAAGCCCTTCTCGATCTCCTTGAACGCGGCAGATACAGCCCTGTCGATCTCCTCCCTGACGTCCGCAAGTACGTCTTCCCAGGGAGGCCTGACGTTCTCCTTCCTGCCCTTGGGAGTTCGGACCCCGCACTTGGGACAGAACAGGGCGTCTTCGGGCAGCTGCGTTCCGCATTTCTCGCAGGAAGCCGTGTTCATCCCTCCCCTGCAGGGAGGACAGCCGCGGATATAACTTTCGCCCCGGGCCGGGCTCCAGGAACGTCTCGGACTTTCCCCCGCCGCAAAGGCTCGGGGAGGACCTCCGCAAGGTCAGGGAGACTTGGCAGGTATTGGCTGGCAAAGGCAGAGGACCCCCGTCAAAAGGCCGTTTTTCAGATGGTGCGAGCAATGGCCTCGCATGGCGGTTCGGGATGATGACCTTGCTGAGTTTCGGCGGTCGGCCATTTGCCCGTCCAGGCTCCGCCTCTTCTGCTATTGCGAGTTGGCGGCCATGCTGGAAAGGCAGGCAGTTGGGATCGACCTCTGGCCTACCCGCGCGGCATTCCGAGGGTGCGTGAGCCACGAGGTCCATGCGAAAGAACAGATCCAGATCTCTGGTCAGCCTGAGCCTGTCGTGGTCTGGACAGTGGGTGAGGCAATGGACTTGCTAAGAATCACGATCCACGAAGCGCTTCGAAAGCGAATCATATTGGCGAACTCGGCGGACATACGCACCTTCTGCACGATCGTGCCCCAGCTCGTGCCCGGAAGGGGATGCTATGGCTATCCCGATGCACTCGACTGCCGGAACGGGACCATCCCGGTAATTGTCGAGGCCAAGTATGTTTCGTCTCGCTTGCCCGCCCGAACGCGGGCGGCCGACGAGATCCAGGCGGCTGCCTACCTAGCAGGAGTCATCGAGCTCGGCTTCGCGGACGCCTATGCTGAGATCATCTACAGGGATCGTTCCGGCAGGCAGACGCAGGTCGGGATGCCATATACAGCGGAACTCGAGCGCAGGCTCAAGGCAATTGCGAGGCGCTTTGATTCCGTGGAGAAAGGACTGGAGGATCCCATCCCTCGCGACCTTGGCGCATGCCGTTTCTGCAGGTTCAGGTACGCGTGCGTGTATGGCAGTCGGTCCCTGGGCTAGCATTGTTGGTCGACTCCAGACCAGGATGCCTGACAGCGGTGAACAAATCACAGGTCAGGTGCAAGGTCTGCGCATGCGATCGGAACCCTCGGACGAGCTAAATACCGATACCGAGCCGACGGCAAATTTATGAGGTTTGCCGAGCCCTCTAGATCGGGAGTCGGGTGGCCGCGGGGCAAAGGCTTCAGCCGCGATCCAAGCACAGTGTCCGTTGCGGGAAGCGCCTCGGAGGCATGGGGTCCATGTTTTGGAAGGTCATCACCCCCATCTTGGTCACAGCCTTCGTTGTGGCCATGACGCTGTTCATGGCGATCGTCGAGGGCGCGACCGCATCCGGATCCCGGGAATTGGGGCCGCGGGATCCCTGATGCCCTTGGATCAAGGTGGATGCCTAGGGCAGGTTCATCTCTCGGATCTCATCATCCGTGTAGTACGGCGGCGGACGAAGGCTGAACCCGCCGTCCACGACGAGCTCGGCTCCCGTGGTGTAGCCGCTTAGCTTATCGGACAGCAAGAAGACGGCCGCGGGGCCGATGTCGGTCTCCAGGCGACCGGGACGTCTCAGCGGAATCGTATCCAGGACCGTTTTCTCCTTCTCCCTGTCCCGGGCAAGATGGGCGGACAGCCTGGTTGGGAAGTACCCCGGGGTCAGCATGTTGACCCGGATGCCGAAGGGGGCAAGCTCAACCGCCAGCACCTCCATGTAGGCTTTCAGGCCGGCCTTCGAGGCCCGATAGGCAGCCTCCCTGTACAGCGGTGCATGCGTGCAGGTGGAGCCCACGATGAGTATGCTGCCCCGGCCCTGGGAGATGAAATGCTTGGACGCCTCGCGGCATGCCCAGACGCAGGCGGAGAGGTTGGTGTGCATGGTGTTCACCCATGCCTCGGTCGTGACCTTGGAGACGGGCTGGTCCCAGTGGGCGCCGGCGTTGTTGACGTACATGTCCAAACCCCCGAGCCCCCTGATCGTCTCCTTGACCATGGATGTTACTTGTTCCTCTTTGCTCACGTTTGTACACAGCCGCAGGGCACGGACCCCAGCGGATTCAATCTCGCGCAGCGTCTTTGGGTCCGGGTTCCGGCTAGCCACCGCTATGTGGACCCCCTCCGCGGCCAGGGCAAGTGCTATCGCGCGCCCGATGCCGCTCCCGCCCCCAGTGACCAAGGCTATCTTTCCGCCAAGTCCCGTGTCCATATTCATCCTTCCAGCATCTTGACGATCGACGCCGCCTTTAGGTCGGAGCACGGGCGGTGCAAGGGCTATTCAGTCTTTCCGTCGCTTTGATATGCCGGCCGGTTAGGATGCTCTTGGCAGGCCAAACTCGGATCTTCCATCGATCCCGCATTAACGAAGCCTTGTGGCTAGGACCCCGGCAGGCCTCCCCCAACCATCAGCCTCCAGGGGACGATCACAAAGCGGGTTGTCGGCCCGAGTTTCTACACCGAAGGCCGATTGGAAGCAATCTAGCGATCGGCCAGTGGGACGCAACAGCTTCAAGCGCCATGTCAGTTTCCTGGCTGAAGATGCATGTAGCCCCAATCCGTATGGTCGAGGTGAGCATATGTCTAGAGGAGTTCCAAAGCGCAAGGGCGAAGCGGCGCCGGTATGGGCCGTAACTGTGCCGAAGCCGTCGCTGCGGGACGAGGCAGTGAGGGTCTGCCTTGCAGATCTGAAGATGGTTGGCAAGCGTTGTGGGCTGACGATCAAGGTCACAACCGATCTTGAGCTGCCCTCGTCAAACGCGATCATCGTAGGGGATCATTCCAGGAATCAAGTCACCAGGCAATTGCATGAGCGGGGAGTCTTGAGGTTACATGGGGCGGTCGGTGAGGAAGGATACGAGATCGTCACTCTCAGACGGGGTGGCAGAAAGACGATCGTGGTGGCGGGAGGATCGATCATCGGCGACGTGTACGGCCTCTATAGGATCTGGGACGCGATGCGCATCTTTGGCTGTCTCCCGACATTGAACCTGAGAGAGCAGCCCGAGCTTGCCATTCGCTACACCCGCATCCCGGTGAGGAACGAGGACGACATCAGGAGGGCGCTTCGCTACAGGTTGAACCTCGTCTTCGGGGAAAATCCACTCAACCTCGTGCCATGGGATTCGCACCCTGAGGCCGAGGAGAACGCAAGACACCGCGAGGAGACGAGGAAGCTGGCCAGGTATGCGCATTCGCTGCACATGAGGTACCTTGCGTTTGGCACCGAGTTTACCTACCACCCGTCCCTGTTGCGGGAGTTCGGTGCAAGCCTTTCGGTTGAAGACCCCAAGCTTTGGGATGCCGTGCGGGCCAAGTTCAGGAGGCTCTTGGAGGCCGTTCCCGAGCTCGACGGCGTAGAGACATTCCTTGGGGAGGAGCAGGCCTACTGGGGCGCTTACCGGACGTTCGACCCCATCCACGGAGACGAGGCGTGTGACTGGTCTCTAGAAAAGCGCTACCGCACCTTCGTGAAGGCCGTGTGGGATGTGGTCGTCGGCGAGTTCGGCAAGATCCTCTTCCAACGAACTTGGGTCACGAACGCCTACGAGCAGCACTCCCAACCCGATGTCTACCGCCGCATCTTTACCGAGGAGGTGCCTACCAGGAACCTTTACCTGGTTCCGAGCTTCACCCAGAACGACCGGTGGTGGTTCCAGCCCTTCAACCCCACCATCAACCAAACCCCACACGACATGCTCGTCGTGTGCGAGACGATGGACTACCACGATGGCGCCAGCTTCTTTCCAACTTTCCCCGGGCTCTACTTCGCGGCGGGCTTTGAGCACATGCTGGGAAGAGGCCGGAGCAATCTGAAGGGCGCAAGCCTGGACATGCCAGCTGAGGAAGGCTGGGATACACGGAGCCTGACGGCCTACACCGTTTCCCGGCTGATGTGGAATCACAAGGAGGATCCTCGCGATATAGCGCGGGACTTCTGCGCCATCCAGTTCGGCAGGAGACCGGCCAACAGGATGGCCCACATCTTGCTGCTTTCCCCCGTGGCCTACAAGTACGGCCTGTACATCGAACCCGTTGCGTACGGCGCGTTCAGCTCCCTTCCGCACATACGGACGGGAAGCTTCGTGGCCGAGGGCTATCCGAGCATCGACAAGGGCCGGGCACACATCGAGTTCCTGAAGTCGATCTATCTGCGATGTAAGCCGTGGATCCGCGAGACCATCATGTACCTTGACCACGGCCTCCTGACCGCAAGAGCTATGGAGCGGGCATTCTCCCCCGCCAGACGGACGTTCCGGGACCACACCCTTGCCGCCAGAGTCGGGAATTCCCTGAGGTTGATGCGCCTTCTCATCCAGACTAACAACTTCTACGTCAAGACCTCGTTTGCGTATTTCCGGTACAGGGAGTCGCCCACCGAAGCCAATCGCAAGCTATTGCGTACGCTGCATCGCAAACTGAAGGCCTCGATGGAGCAGTTTTGCGACACGCCCGGGTGCATCTTCGAGCTCTTCGGTCCAAAACAGCTTGCGATCAACGTGTCAGAGATCCTGAAGGATCGTCGCCGCGCGGAACAGGCGCTGGCTAGCGCGCCTACGACGGAGGAGATCGAGAGAGAGGTGGCGGAGCAACAACGGCGCTACAGGGAGATCCTGGACAAGCACAGAGACAGGGCACAGAGGATTCTCTACTGGGAGGGAAGGGTCGACGGACAGGACATCATCTCCGTGAGGGGAAGCGATCTAGAGATCGAGCACTTGCGGTGGGACCCCATCTACATGCACAGCCACAGCTTCGTGCAGCCCCTGCCGTCAAAGGTCGGCTCGGTCGTCATCGAGGATATCGAGTCGGAGCCCATGCATCCGTTCGTCCTGCAGCAGCCCAGAAAGGAGAACGGCTATACCGCAAAGGTCTACCTTAACGACGTTCCCGGGGGAGCGCACTGGGTAAGGTTCTACCTCTACTTCATCGAGGAGACGCCGGATGCCCTGGGGCTTCGCGTGCCTTGGGACCGGCCCGAACTTGAAGGGCGCGTGGAAAGCTGAAGGCCCGCTGTGGGCAAGGAGGGCAAATGCCTCATCCAAGCTCCCCAGATAGCCTTCAGTTCGACTGCGCTCCGTCATACAACCCTGTAGGAGTAGAGCCTTGCATTGTAGAGGTAGAACTTCAGCTTGACGGGCGCCTCCCGGACCTCGGCCAGCGAATGCCTTCGCCAAGTTACCCTAGCGCGGCACGAGTCGGTCTGGATTGGGCGGCAGTCGTCTCTTCCGAAGCCTTTGACCGGCTTGTCGCCTTCGTCCAGGAGCTCGACGAGGATCCTGCCGTAGTCGGACTTCACATTGAGAACAAGCTGGTTCCCCGCAAGCCTGTACGGCCGCGTCGTAAGGGTCCCCCCGTCGTAGCTTGCGTTCACCGAGGCAAAGCCGTCCAGTCTGAGGGTTGCAAGGCCTATCGACATCGTCCGCGGGTCTTGGTCAGGCACGATCGATGGGTCGTACTCCTTCGGCACCTTGGCGTGTCTACGCGAGGTGCCCCTGTAGTAGACGTAAAGCCTATCGCCCACCCTTACAGGCGGCGCGCCGGTGAGCAGTATCTGGAACCTGTCCCACTCGCCGACATCGCTAAGGGGAATGAGCGGTTCCCCCGGAACGCGCGCCCAGTTCTCGCCGTCCCGGCTGGTGATCAGCCTGAGGGTCTGCGTCTGCTGCTTGGGGCGTTTGTCGAAGTGGGTGAGGAAGCCGAGATACTGTTCGCTGTACACGAACCCCGTGTTGTTGTAAAGGCTCTCCTCCTCGTTCAATGCCCTCAAGAAAGGCTTGGGTGGCGTCCAGTGTACGAAATCCTTGCTGAAGCTGATCAGCCTGTCAACTCCTCCCCTCAAGAAGGCCACGTAGCGCCCCTTGAGAGTATCGACCATCATGGACTGCGCATCTCCCACTGGGCCAAGGTCACGCCTTCCGGGGCGCGGGTGGTGGTGGAAGACCGGCTCGGCGGTGTGAGTCCAGTTCAGTCCGTCCGGCGAGGTGGCGGTGTAGATGCCCGACATCGGTCCGTCCCAGTCGTAGCTTGACCATCCGATTGCCTTGTACCTTCTCTGCGGGTCCGGATCCATGGGGTCCTTGAGCATGGTCTCCCAGTGGTCCTTGCCCGCGTGATGGCTGGCTGGGATCACGATGTTGTTATCCCTTGACCCCAGCGCCTCGTGCAGCCCGAGCGCCGGTCGCTCCCAGTGCACTCCATCTCTGGAGATCGCATAGCATTGAACGTGCTCCTCTCCTGGAGCGTAGAAGCCGGCAAGGTACCAGGCCTTGAAGATCCGTTCCTCATCGTCGTAGATGATGGAGGCGGTCATGCCTGGATGTCTTTCCCAAGGCATCTCCTGCTTCAAGACGGGGCGGGTTCCATGTCTTGACGCCTGATGGAAAACCCTGGTAACATTCTGCATGAGCTCGACGTCCTCGTAGTCGACGAACAGCCTTGGCCGGTTGGAAAGCGCGGGCGGGTTCACAAACGCACCTCCCCCGGGAAGCCCCGGGTGTGACGGCAACCCGTCAGCGGCCATATGCCTTTATGTTTGACGGAGAGTGCTGGTCGCCGGCAAAAAGGAAAGCTCTTAGAAGGAGGCGCCGGAGGCACCGGGCATGAAGCCCTCGAATCACGGCATCGACATCAACGATGAATCCGGAAGGGAGATGGCCCGCTCCACCGAGGAGATCAGGAGGGGCTTCGCGGACCCGCCGGTCTCATGTCGGCCCCACACGCGATGGTGGTGGATGGGCAATGCGATCACGAAGGAGGACCTCACATGGCAGCTTGAACAGATGCACGAGAAGGGCATAGGCGGGGTCGAACAGGTGACCATAGAGCCGGTCTACGAAAAGGGCAATGTACCCTACCTTTCCGACGAGCATCTGGACCTCCTGGTCCATGCGATACGCGAGGCCAAGAGGCTGTGCATGGAGTTTTCGCTGAATTTTGGCGGCCCCGGTTGGGTTATCGGCGGCGCTTGGGTGAAGCCCTCCGACCGCAGCAAGAACATGGTGCCGACCGCCATGCGCCTTTCGGGTGGGCGGCTTTTCTCGGGCAAGCTGCCGACCAAGGTGGGGGAGGTGCCGAGGACCGGCGATCGGGCTGCTAGGGACGTGGGGCCTAGGGATAGGCTTGTGGCGGTCGTGGCTGGCAGGGTGGTTGATGGGCGTCTGGAGGAATCGTCCCTCGTGGATCTGACCTCCAAGGTCAGGGGTCGTTCCATCCGATGGCGTGTCCCTGAGGGCGAATGGAAGCTGATGGCGTTCTGGTTGATGTACACCGGGCAAGGGCATGCTGTCGATCACTTCAACAAGCAGGCGATGGAGCGGTACTGCGAGTTCCTTGGCGGCAAGTTCAGGAAGGCCTTCGGAGAGGAGTTCGGGAGGACCGTGGAATCCTTCTTCATCGACAGCTTCGAGGTCGACCTTCTGCACAACGGCATATACTGGAGCGACGGCCTGCTGGCCGGATTCAAGGAGTTCAAGGGCTATGACTTGACCCGGTACCTGCCCGCCATCTGGTGGGACGTTGGGGCGATCACGCCCAAGATTCGCTACGACGTGAACGAGTATCTGCACCATGTTGGGCTGGATGCCTTCTTCAAGACGTTCTTGGGCTGGTGCGAGAGAAACGGCGTGAAGGGGAGGATACAGCCCTACGGCTTCGCGACCGACATACTACAGGGTGCCGGCATGGCGCATATCCCGGAGATGGAGGTCACTGCGGGCGAGAAGGATGCCGTTCCCTGGTTTGACACCAGGATTGGCCCCAAGAAGTACGTCGCCTCGGGCGCGCACCTGTACGGTCGCAACATCGTGAGCGTGGAGGCCTACACCTACATCCACTGGGAGACCTACCGGGCAACCCTCGAGGAGCTAAAGATCGCGAGCGACGACTTCCTCCGCAACGGCGCCAACAAGTTCTACAACCACGGCTACACGTGCTCGCCCGAGCGGGACATCGCGCCGTCGCGGCGCTTCGAGGCCGAGGTCCTCATCAACCATCAGAATATCTGGTGGAGGTACTACCCGCTTCTTAGCGACTACGTCGCGCGATGCTGCTACCTTTTACGGCAAGGCCGCACGGTGGCCGACGTGGCCGTGTACCTGCCGCTGGCCAACCAGTGGACCCTGGATGTCCGCAACCCGCGCAAGTGGACGCGGGGATTCGACTGGGGCAGTCTTGGAAAGCTGCTCTGGGCCAACGGGTATGACTTCGACCTTGTGAACGATGACGTTCTTCTGAACCACGCAAGGATCGAGGATGGCGTGATACGGGTCCGCGACTTGGAGTACCGGGTTCTGCTCCTGCCGAACATCCAGGCCATGCCCTTGGAGAGCTTGGAGCGCATCCGGGACTGGGTCAAAGGAGGTGGAGTGGTGGTGGCGCTGGAGCGCGTCCCTGACTCGTCGGTTGGCTTGGAGGATTACGAACGCAAGGATGCGGCAGTTCGTGCCATCGTCCGTGAGATGTTCGACACCCCTTCTTGGCGCGTCAACGAGACCGCGCCGAGGGATTATGGCAGGGGCAGGACATACCACATCCGCAACGTCATCGACCGCTATGACGTTTTGGAATGGCACGCCAGCGCGCTCGATCCGTTCCTCAACGTTCTGCGGCGCCACATCCAGCCCGACATGGGAATAGACTTCGTGAGGGAGGGGATCCGGGAGAACGAGGGCCTCTGTTTCATCCACAGGCGCCTGCCGGGCAAGGAGATCTACTTCGTGGCAAACATCCAGGACCGGGCCATCGAGATGCGCGTGTCATTCCGCGTAAGGGGGAAGGCCCCAACGGAGTGGAATCCCCACACCGGAGAAGTGAGGCGCGTCCTTGAGTACGAGGAGAAGGATGGCCTGACTTGGATTCCCCTGCGCATGAAGCCGTACGATTCCACCTTCATCGTCTTTGACGAAGAGGTTGAGCCATACCGCCACGCGGTGGATATAAGTTTCAGCAGGGTTTTGGACGTCGATGAGGAGGGGGTCGAAGTTCTGGCCACCCGCAACGGCTTACAGATGGTGAGGCTCGACGATGGGACTTTGCTCCGCAAATTCGTGGAGGGAATCCCGGCGCCCCTTGCGGTGGATGGGGAGTGGCATCTCGAACTGGAAGGAACGGGCTCCCCACGCCTCTCGCTGAGCTTGCCCAGGCTCACCTCCTGGACAGAGGATCCGCGAACCAGGCATTTCAGCGGCACCGGAAGGTATCGGATCGAGTTCGACATTCCCCAGGTCTACCTGGAGGAAGGGCTACAGCTTGAGCTGGATCTGGGGGTGGTGGGCAACATCGCCGAGGTGGAGCTGAACGGGCGCCATATTGGCGTGGTCTGGATGCGGGGAAGGACCCTGGATATCACGGGCATGGTGGCTGTCGGGCGAAACGTGCTCGTCATCGATGTGACCAACACCCTGATCAACCGGGTGTCCGGGCTAAAGGAGCTGCCGCCGGTACCCGAGCATCTGAGGGCTCGCTACGGAGGGGATCCCAGGGCAAGGACCTCAAGCTCGCGCATGCTCATCGGATACGAGCCCCTGCCGGTCTCCGGCCTCCTCGGCCCTGTGTTGATAAGGGCCTCAAGACGGGTGTTCATCCCCCTGACGCGGAGCCCCTGAGGGATGGGCCCACCCCCGTTCCTGGGTTTCATCCTCTTTTGTCAACCGACGGCGGACCCTGGGCCGACGCCCGGTTGCGAGGGCTTCTCCAACCAGCCGACATCCTATAGGAGCTTTGCCATCGTGCCCAACACGCCCGCCGTAACTACTACCACCGACATGTTGACCTTCGGTTTCAAGGTGGCCAGAAAAGCTGCTGCCCCGATCGCGACTGTCAGAAGGTCGGGGAAGGCCGTCTGGGCCATCGATGCCCCGGTGCCAAGAATGATCGCGACGGCCCCGACCTTGACGCCCTTCAGGAAGCCCTTCAGCCAAGGATCACTCCGCATGCGTCTGAAGAAGGGCGCAAGAAGGATGATTGTGAGGAACGGTGGAAAGAATACCGCCCAGAATGCAGCTGTCGCGCCCGGTATCCCTGCAACCTTGTAGCCGACAAAACCTGCCGTTTTCATCACAGGCCCAGGGCTTATCTGGCCCAGAGTGACACCATCGAAGAACTCCTTGTAACTCATCCAGCCGAAAAATTCCACGACGTCAGGGCCGGTCAAAGGAATGATCACAAGCCCCGTTCCGAACATCAGGCAGCTTGCTTTCAGGAACTCTAGGAACAGCTGCAGAATGAGAGGGAGCTTCCGGATGGTAATGACCATCGTTGTAACCACCAGGGGCGTGAAAAAGAACGCGTTTGAGGTTTTCTTCGGGGAGGGGGCGTAGAGGAAGATCCCCGCCAATCCGGAGGAAACCAGTATGAGAGCAGTGTGATCAAGAACAGACACGCGAGCTTGGAATCAGTTATGGTCGACCTGCCCAGCCTGAGAACTGTGAGGAGTATGATTGCGACCACGACGGGGTTGACGCCGTAGAAGAATCCGTCCACGCCCGGCATTTTCCCGTATCGAAAGTAGAACCAGCTTAGGCCTAGGATCATGATGAAGGACGGGATTATGAAACCCAAGCCGGCCAGGATTCCTCCGAGCTTTCCAGCCTTGGCATGCCCTATGTGGATTGCCATCTCCGTCGCATTGGGGCCCGGGAGCATGTTCGTGACTCCAAGCATCTCGGCAAACTCCTCCTTGCTCAGCCACTTCCTCCTTTCGACGCAGTCGTCCTCCATCATCGAAATGTATGCTAGCGGGCCGCCGAAAGCTGCCCAAGAAAGTCTGAAGAAGTAAAGGAAGATGCTCGCGAGAGATGGGTGCCGCTGGTCCATTTCTATGTCCGGTCCAGCCACTCTTATTGGGCCCGCCGCATGCGTGCTGGGCCAGGAACGCCGTTTCATGGATCCCGCATCTTCCCAGCGAGCTTCCTCCAAGAGGAATGTTAGCTCTTGCGGCCCTGATCACTCCATTCCTTTACGCGCTGTTTCCTGCTCTGCAGCGGATCAGGGGAGTTACCCGCCTAGGCCGTCACCCGCCATACGCGGCTTGGCAATAAGCCGAATCGCCGCCAACAGGACATCCCTTCCATTTTATTGGTGACAAAAATATTGTGCATACGCTTTGGCCTCGCAAATCGGTTATCGGCTTGTGCCTGCTCTTCGACTTTCTGGCCATGATAGGACAACCTCGCTGAGGACCCTGCCGCATCCGATGCCCTGCGACGTTTTTGCTCTTGACCAGGATGGCTGCTCCTGCACCTTGATCATCGATCGTCGATCGTAAGAGTGTTAAGGGCTGGACGATTCGCGATCGTGGGTGACTGCCCTTGCGCGAAGCCCGTCATGCCCAGCTCAACGCCCTCGGTTTCCTACTGGGAATTGCCCTTGTTGGATTCCAGCTTGCCAACGTGCAGGGCTTGGACGACGGAAGGATCGGTGTGCTCTATGTTGGTTGCCTTGCGCGTTCCACCCCGTTCTGGTGGATGAGGTCCGATCCCCTCTTCTCCATGTACTTCGTTCAAGCGACCCTGCGAGACTGGGCGAATTGGGGTCCAACCCAGCAGGCGATCTCGGAGCTGCAGGTCTTCAGGATGATCAGGCTGTACATGCCCCGTTCCTACCACGACCTGACATCGCGTTTCGATGTCCTGATCATGGCCAACGCCAACAGGGAGGCGGTGACCCCGCACAACACGGAGATGCTTGCCCGGGGAGTTCGAGAGGGGGGTATGGGGTTCGTCATGTGCGGCGGGTGGGAGAGCTTCGGCGGCGCGTTCTCCCGTCCCTCGTGGGGAGACACATCCATAGGGGCACTCTTGCCCACAAACGATGTGCCCGGAACCTACGTGCTGCAGCCCGCCGGCGACCTGCGTCTCATCATAGACAAGCCCGACAACGAGTTCATCAAGAGCATTCCCTGGGACCCAACCCAACCCTTCATGACGAACTTCGAACACAACATCGTGACGGCAAAGGAGGGGGCAAACGTCCTGGCACATGTGGAGAGCACCTTCTTCAAGGATCACCCGGGCATGGTTACGTGGGAGATCGAGGGCGGGGTAAGGACCTTCGCCATAACGGGTGAGATCATCGGTCCAGGATCCGAGCCAGGCCAGGTCCACACCATGTGTTACCGCGGAGGGCCCTGGAAGTACGCCATCGACTTCGGATGCAATCTCATGATCTACCTAGATCGTCGCCCTGTGCCCCAGGATGTGGAGCTCGTGCATGCGGTGAGGTCAATCATGTTCGATACGAGCACGAGGAGGACGCTTCTGGTCGGGCTCCTGGAGTTCTGCGACTCATTTGGCGCGAACACAGACAGGATCGTATCGAAGATGGACGAGGCGCAGGATCTGATATCGGCGGCAATCCCGAGCTACCTTGAGCTTCGCTTCGAGGAGGTCTTGGAAGCCTACGAGAAGGTTGGGGCGATGCTTTTGCAGATCGAAGAGGAGGCCGTCCGGCTGAAGAACCGAACCTTGACCTGGGTCTACGCGATTGAGTGGATGGCCGTGACCGGCACATCCCTGGTCTGCGGCGTCGTCCTGTGGTCGCTCATGATACGCCGGAGGTTTTACAGGGAAGTCCAAACTACGAAGCTTCTCATCTAGCGTGCGAATCGATCGTCGTGCCCCGGGGGCCAAGGGGGAAACCCATAAGAGCAGGCGGCGGGAGCTCGCCTGAAGCATTTCTTCGAGGGAGGCTTGTTGTTCTCCTCGACCCCAATGGATATGGTGACGGTCGCCGTCGAACTCGTGTCTATCCTCCTAGTAGCTACCATCGTCCTTCTGCTCCTGACGAGGCTGCTGCGAAGATCCCTAGCGCGCGTGGGCTTGGGTGACGAATGGGTCCGCGCGGGCAACTGGGCGCTTACCATCGCAGTGTACATCGTGGCCCTGGACGTGATACTGGAGCTCTTTCATTTCGATCTGAAGGCTTTCCTATTCTCCTCGCCGTATTCCTCTCCCGCCCAGGCGGGCTTGGTCGTCCTGGGGGCAACGATCCTCGCCAAGGTGCTCACGACGGCCTTGGAGAAATCGGCCAGCCGACTCGGCGTCGAGCTTACCGTCCGCCGGACCGCGAACAGGGTTCTGACGACGGTCATCTACCTCGTCGCACTGGTGATAGTCTTCGCGATCTTCAAAATCAACCTGGGCGGATTGGTGACCGCCGGCGGGCTCGTCACCGCGGCCATAGTCTTCGCCACCGGACAGATAATAAACAACCTCGTCTCAGGCATCTTCATAGTCACAGGAAAGACCTTCGAGACCGGGGACGTCATACAGGTCGGCGCAGACAGGGGTCGCGTTGAGAAGGTGAGCATCAGGACTACCACGATAGTGACCGAGGACGGCAAGAACATGATCATACCCAACCTACAGTTCGTCACAAGCCCGGTGATCAACTACACGAAGGCCAAGAAAGCGAACGTAAGGGTAGCCGTGAACTTCAACGTGAAAAGGGGGGCGAAGGATCTTCCGGAGGTGAAGAAGATCCTCAAGGACACGCTCGTGAAGTACTTCACTTACAGGGGAGTCAACAATCCTAGCCTCTTCCTGCGCGGGATCACGGCCGGGTTCTACTCCTTCACGGCTTATGTCTGGGTCAGTGAGCCTTCCAAGATCGACCGGATAACCGACGAGGTCCTTGAAAGGCTCAAGGCCGCCATGGACGCGGAGGGCCTGGAGTTCATCTAGGCACTGTGCGCGATTTCCGGGGTTGGGTGTGTCGTCGTCGCAACAGGGAGGCAGATGTCGACGGATTTTTTGGAAAGGTCGTGGGCTGGCGGAAGGGCATGGAAGCAAAAGCGATTGTGAAAAGGATTCTGGAAGAGTTCTGGAGGATACCCCTTTTCGACGTGCACAGCCACTTTTGCTCGGAGTCCGGCCCAGTGGAAAGCGTCGACTCCTACATCGCAAACTGGACCCAGCCGGAGACCCGGCCACCGGAGGTCGAGGATCGGGGAATGGGAGCATGGCGGATGGAGCGGTGGCCCATGAAGAGATCGCTCTGGATGAGCCGTGCATTCCGAGCCGCGCTTGGTGAGCTCTACGGCACTGAAAACGCGTTTGAGATCTGCAGGGCGATGAACGGGGTCAGGAATGGCGGCCTCCTGGCCGCTATCGACTGGATGCGACGCAAGGCCAACGTCGAGGTCATCGTCGTGGACTCCAACCCACAGCTTGCCTCGAGGGACAACCGCATCATCTCGACCTACCATCTCAACGCGAGGGTGATCCTTCACCGGGCATGCGACCTTGCCTCGGTGGTTGATGGACTTGAGGCCGAGATCGAGAGGGGCCGCAATGCGGGGTCGATGGGCTGCCTGAAGGTCGCAATGGCCTATGATCGGTCGCTGTGCATCGAAGAGGCGGGTTACGAGGAGGCAGCGAGCGCGGCGCTCAAGGATCCCGCACATAGATCGCCGGATGAACAGAAGCTGGCCGAGGACTACCTCTATCGCCATTTCTTCAGCAAGGCTGCGGACTGGTCCATGCCGGTCGAAATCCATACGGGCTTCGGCTGGGCAATTCACGACCGGCCTCTCAGGCTGTCCGAGGCCGATCCGGAGAACCTGCTGCCGATCTTGGAGGACGCAGGCTACCGAAAGACCAAGTTCGTGCTCTTCCACGGCGGCTACCCCTTCCTGAGCAAGATGGGCTACATCGCCGGGACCTTCTCGAACGTGTATCTCGACTTCACATGTCTGTGTCCGGAGTCCTGGACGGTTCTCAAGCACGCGCTTCACGAGTGGATCGACATCGTGCCCATGGACAAGATCGTCACGGGCAGCGATGGAAGCTACGAGTGGCTGTACTTTGCCGCGAAGTACAATAGGGAGTGCCTTGCAGAGGTGCTCGGCGAGAAGGTCTGCTCCGAGCACATGGACCTGGACCTGGCCTTGGACGTTGGAAGGCATGTCCTCCGCGAGAATGCCCGCAGGGTGTTTGGGGCTGAAAGCTCGTAGGGGCATGCGGGAGCGCGATGGCGCGGCCCTGCAAGGTCGCCCCCATAGGAGGGTTTCATGAGTAGGCTATCGCCGCGTCTCCTTGTCGGCGTTCATCTGATCAACGTTGCCGGAGCGGCGTTGCGACCTCGAATACATGCATCCAAGCCTCTGGTGATAGGTCGGACATAGGTCTGGGTGATGGTCGGACACGTGACCGCAGCTGCACCTGTAGTTGTTTTCTGAGGGGTCGTACTTCATCTGTATCTCGCCGCAGACCGGGCATCGCGCCTTCTTCACTACAACACCTCGCCCGCGATCCTAATGGATATGCCCATTCTCGATGACTGGTCGATGATTAAGAAGCTTTCCCCCGGCGCCTCCGCCTTCGGGGTCAACCTTGCTCCCAGCTTCTCGAAGTCTAGGACCACCTGCTCGTTCCGCTCCTTCCTCATCTTGAGGACGCAGTCGAAGAGCTCCTCAAAGATGAGCGGGCCCGTCTGGCCCTCGGATTCCGGAGGGTTGAATACGAAAAGCGAGGTGCAATCTCGGCTCCTCAGAAGGTGTATCATCTCGAGCATGAAGGGGTATATCTTCTCCGTTGGGGACGACGCGGTGTAGGCGGAGAGGACGTCCACCAGCGCCCTTTTCCTTTCGGTCCCCATCGAGTCCAACGCCCTGGAGATCGCCACGTTTACGACCGACGGATCCACGGGGGAAATGATCGTGTCTCCGCGCGTCTCCAGGGCCGGGATCTCCTTGAACCGGGCCGTGTAGCAGTCCACAAGCTTGAGTTCACCCGGCATTCCCTTCACCTTAAGATCCGTCGCTATCTGGTCCGGGGAGCGGGTTGCCGAGACGACCAGGCATCCATCGCCGTTCCGCATGCCAGCCCTTATGAAGGCTAGGGCCATGCGCTCACGTTCGCCGATCGGACTGCCGAGGACAAGGACCGCTACCCCGTTAGGCAGCCCTCCTCCCAGGGCCTTGTCCAAGCTCACCAATCCGGTTGAAGTTCTATCGGTGAGTAGCCCTCCGGCCAGTCGGAAGAAGAGGCCCTCGTCTATGAGGAAGTCCCTGTACCTGTTGACGGTACCTCCGCACCTTGCCCTAAGTGCAGTTGCGAGGTCCTTGCGGTGCTGCACGTTTCCTGCAGAGGCGAAGTGCTCGACCAAGCCATCCAGAAAACGAACCAGCGGCTCTGGGTCCAACCTAGACCCGCCTATTCTCAGGATCGTTTCCATGTCAAGTTTAAGCTCTCCGCGTTTTGTGAAGTGGGCGCGGGCTAGGACGGGGTTCGTGAGCGAGACGCGATCGAGCACGCTGTTGAGCTTCTGTTCTCCCTCGATGGCGACGATGGGCTTGGCCAGATCCTCGTATATCTGACCGAAGAAGCTTATCATGATGTGATTCTCGGAGGGCAGCGGGAACCCGGGATCGAAATCTCCTGTGGTGGCGATCTCCTCCATCCTCCTCCGGTTTTTTTCTCCCCAGTAGAGGAAGAATGGGAATCCGAATGACTGTATGAGGAGGAAGGAAGCCGCTCTTCCGGGGTCTCCGTCAGGGTAGCCGGAGAAGAGGATGAGAGATGAGCCGAGAACTAGGACGACCGGTGGCAGCATGGCGAGGTGGCAGGGGTACCTCGTCCTGGCGTAGGATTGGAGGAACCCGGCTACCCCTATGGCCAGCACAGTTATCGCTAAGACCTCACCCGACGCTGCTAGGGGGCTCAGCAAGCCTCCACCTCCTGCCGTAGATGAAGTGGTCAAGCAGCAAGGCATTAGATCCTTGGGCGAACAGGATGCCTAGCACTATCAGGAAGGCGCCCAACAGACCCACACCGTTTGCCTTGACGAGGAATGATATCGCAACGCATGCGTATCCAGGGAGGAGGAGGGCGAAGGCGAACGTGTACAAGATCGAGGCCTCCGGCATCCCCCCCATCAGCCTGTCAATTCTTCGGTACTGCCATATGAGGTTGTAGAAGAAGACGCCGATCGAGAGGACGCTCAGCACGACGACTGCTAGGCCTAGGGTAGTGGTCCGTGATGCCAGCGCAATCGAGATGGCCAGGACAAGCAGAGTTATCAATATGCTTGGATATATTCTCGGCCGCGTTTTGCCCACCTCACAACACGGCGCCCAATCTAATTTGGTGGTTGCAAAGTTATAAATGCTGCTGCAAAAAGCTCGAGAAAAATGGAAAAATGCAGAAACTAGGCGCGCTTGTGCGCGGTGGGGAATGTTCCCCTCCCGTAGTACGGGCGGCGGGTTGTCGAAACTTGCTGGGCGTTGGCGGAGCGCTTCACTTCTGGAGCGGGTTGGGGTTACGGGCAGCATACTTTTCAGCGCCCGAGCACCCAGCGGTGCGATGGGTAACCGGACCGAAGGGCAGGGGTCATTGTCAGCGAGTCGGTTACTCGCCTGGGTCAGGATGTTGAGGCTCCCGACCGGCCTTGTCTCGCCCTCGATGGCCCTTGCGGGGTCGCTCCTCTCGCCTGCCCCTCCGGGAGGGCTTTGGGGAACTCTTGTTCCCGTCGGCGCGATGACGGCGCTCTCGTTCTCTGCCTACATGTTCAACGATCTCTTCGACCTCGAGGTCGATAGGATAAGCAATCCTGCCCGCCCGCTGCCTTCGGGCAGGCTCTCATCGCGCGAAGTCGTTTGCGTTGCATCGATGCTCTTGGTTGCCGGCTTCATGATCGTCTTGGTGTGGGGATCGCTCGCATCGCTTTCGATGGCGCTGGCCCTCTGCGCATTCGTGTTCGTTTACTCTGCGCCTCCCATCCGCCTGAGGAGGTTCTTCTTGGCACCCTACTTCACCATAGCGACCTCGGCCTCGCTGTCCTTCTTGGTGGCCCACCTGTTCTGGGGCGGTGATCCGAGCGGCGCCTCGATAACGGGCGCCATCCTCGTCTTCGGGTATGGATCTGGATCATGCATGGTGAAGGAGTTCAAGGACATCGAGGGAGACTCCCGGATGGGCGTGCGATCCCTTCCCGTTGCGCTGGGCCTTCAGAAGGCCGTGCGGGTGACGATACCCGCTTACCTTGGGTCGTGCCTGCTTCTACTTCCCTTCTACTGGCTCTTCGATCTAAGTCCGCTCTTCTTGCCCATCTTCGGGGCCGTATTCCTTGCGAAATGCAAGACATCCTACGACCTGGCCAGGAACCCGTTTGACATCGGTAGAAGGATCCGCATACTGACCGTCGAGGTGGTCTCGACGGTCCTGCTCTTCCTCGGCATCGCGGCAGGCGCCCTTGTTTGACGAGAGAAAGGAAATCGTGACGGACGGCCCGGGAAAGCACGGAAGAAGGTTCGTTCATCCATTGGCAAGCCCTAGGGAACTGCATGCGCCGATGGTCGGGAGCGTCTTGTTCTACTGCCTCGTGATCGCCTTTTCCGGCGACTTGGGTCCTCTCAAAGCGGTAGTCTCTGGCCCTTTGCGGTCGTCACGGCGGGCGTACGAGGAGTTTCATATCATTGGCAGTTAGCGGACTCTTTTGCCGCTTTCAGGAAGGTCTGGATGTGTGTCTCGGGCACTGCAGCGTCAATGACCCCGCTGCTCAAGGTCCATCCTCCCTCACGCCCCATGGCATCGATGACCCTGCTGACCTCCGCTCTAATGGTTGCCTCGCTGACCAGCCTGCCGGGGGCAATGAAGACGGAGAACCTCACCCGCTTGGGGCCGAAGACCGACTTGAACCTCGAGAGGTTGGACGAGCTAACCAAGCTACTGAAATGGCCCACCGGGATCCTCTGGAAGAGGTCGATGAATTCATCCATCACGTCCTGGGTCTCGAAGCTCCACCTCGTCCATCCGCATTTTCGTGCGTAGGCCTGGTAGCAGGGCAGGACGTACCGCTCCACCAACGCGGGGGAGAAGTAGGCAAGCGGATTGTCGTAGAAGTGTCCTTGAGAACTGTCGCCCTCGTATTCGATGCCCCACATCTGGCGGTAGTAGCGCCTGATCGCGTCGTAGACGTCCAGCATCTTGTTCATGAGTTTGTGGACGATCGGGGGGTCGGTGTACATGTCCCTGATGAGTTGCCTTATGCCCCGGGCGTAGGCCGCCATCTGAAGTGGCCCGCCATCGCCACCCTGGATCCTCACGCTGATCAGATCGCCGACCAGCTTCTCGATCACCTCCATCATCTGCAGGGTCTGTGGCATGAGGCCTGCCTTGGGTATGTCGGGGGTGACGAAGTCGTCTATCTTCTCCTTGGAATCAAGAACCCTGTGGCTCAAGTCGAGCCAGGCGAAATCATCCTCGGGGAAGACGCACCTACAGCCCACTATCGAGGGGTGCAGCACCACGCCTCCCAGCGGGCCGACCTCGCCCGAGGTCACCCACGGACGGTCGTCATCGAACTCCCTGAAGGAGTCGATTTGGGTCCTGAGCTGGTACTCGACGAGAAGCCGGGGATCCTTCCAGTACCTGCCGATCGCTATGTGGTACCTCCTCCTGAAGTACCAGTTCGACCAGACGGGGCTGAGGTCGACTGTGACGGGGATCCTATCGGGCTTCTCGAAATTGCGGGATGCATCAAGTCGAATCCTTGCGGATTCCAATCTCTCTTTGCTTTCCTTCTCAAGCTTGGTGGCCTCGCGCAGAAGGCGTTCCACGTTCTTCCTGAACGCTGCGTCCGAACTCAACATTTTTTCGCCTCGCTCGTGCTGGACTGGGTGATCGGCGCTGTATCGCGCTGCCTGGTTGTCCGCCCGTCAAGCTAATGAATGTGACAACGAGACCCCAATGCGGCTTGCACGAAACGAGAAGTAGCAGATCATATGGACAATCCGTCCATCCCACATTGCGCCCAAGCTAATTGGGAACATCGGAACCACCACATAGGAGTCTCCGGCAGCAGGACCTAAAGATGGGCCGGAATAAGGCCCCACGATCGTATGCGCTCAGTTGGTCTGGTGGTTGAGATTTATTAGAGCCGTTGCGGAGAGGATCAAAGGTTTCTGGGAAGAGTTGCACGGAATTCTCTTTGCAGTCAAGTGCCACGGAATTGTGGGGCGTTCCCTGATTATAGCGAGCCTCGTACTGTTAGTCGTAAATGGTGCCCATTGCGCCCTGGGAGAGGACCAAGTTGGTTGCAGGGTCTCCTTTGTGAATCAAACCTTGATGGTTGACGGAAAACCATTCTTCATGCTGGCAACAATCTGGGGCAACCAGAGCCTAGAGCCAATCGCTGAACGCCATCTCAACACGGTTTTCTTCTGGACGTCAAGCTACCTGCGGAGCGCAATAGATCAGGCGAAGGCGCTAGGGCTAATGCTAGTTCCCTACATACACTCCCCACACCTCTACAGCGGCAAACTCACCATGGAGGACGTGGCGCGGTTCGTCTTGGAGCTTGAGAACGAGACCCAGATCCTTGCGTGGAACATCGGCGACGACTTCGGCACGGCCGATGTCCCTCTCGCCAAGGAGGTCTATGAGCTCGTCAAGTCCATCGATCCCCAGAGGCCAGTGATGCTCGATGGGCCGATGGAGGGCAACTGGAGCTTTGTCGATATGTACTGCACGTACAACTACCCGCTTCTCAAGGGGAACTATACCCCGGGAATGCCGGGGCTAAGAGGCAACGAGGACAACCTAGAGGTGTACGGAGACTATCTAGACAGGGCCAGATCTTCCCAGGGGCAGGGCCGGTACTTCTGGACCTGGCTTCAGGCACACACGCAGTATTGGTACACCCACAACCTCTTGGGCGGACCGCCGGCGGCGCACAGGCCCAGCAGGTTTCCCGATCCCTCCCATATCAGAATCCTGACCTACACGGCCATATCGCATGGCGTCAGGGGCATAATCTATTACACCTATAAGTTCTTCTGGGACGACTGGTACGGACGCGACAGGTTCGCGGAGGTCGGCGTGATAGGTGCTGAGATCGAGATCGTCGGACCATACCTGGCAGCCGGCCGCCTGTCGACAAACCTTCCCACGGATTCTAAAGACCTACAGGTCTCATCGTTCGAATACGACGGTGACGTGTTGCTCGTCCTTGCGATGATGAGGCCTTACTACTCCTACAGCATAGACGAGGGGCTGGTGGAGAACGTGTCCATATACCTTCCGTTCTCGGCGGAAGGGATATCCGCGTATTCGATAAGCTTTCCAAGAGTGACCCCTCTCAAGCTCATTCCTGAAACGGCGGCTTCCTCCATCCTTATCATCCCGCGGGTGGAGCTAACGGACTTGGTACTTCTGACCTCTTCACCCGACAAGATCCTGAGAATCGAGAACCAGCTTCTCTGCCTGCTTCCTGATGCAGCACGCTTCGCGGTAGAGGCCCTGGATGCCCAGATCGAGAAGGTGGGCCAGATCTGGTCCGAGCTTAGGCGGCTTGGCATAAATCCCCCCGGCTTGGACGACCTTTTCAGGCATGCCGAGGAAATGCATGCCCAGAGCGGCGAGCTCATTTCCCGTCAAAGGTACGCAGAGGCCTATGAAGCCGCCAGGGCAGGCCAGAGGCTTCTAAGGTCACTGACAGATTCCTGTTGGAAGCTGTTCAGGCCGATGTACCATGACCCCCAGACACCAGCCCAGTTCAGGAAATACCTGATCGACTACTACGTGCTGCCCCTCTTCTACACAACCGCCTTGGAAGGCCTAAAGGAAGAAATCCAAGAACAGAACCAACTGCTGGACGAGCTGGTCAGTTTCGGTGTGGATGTGTCCGAGGAAAGGCGCCACCTAGCAAAGTTGAACAGGACATGGCTGGAAGACAGCAACACAAACCTCTCGTCGCTGGTGCACGAGGTGTGGGGGCTGAGATACTCCTTGGAAAGGCTTAAGGCCGAGACCTATGTACGCGCCGCGGAACAGGCCATCGAATCTGCGAAAACGCTTGGGATCGACACATCCCGATATGAAATCTTCCTCTCTAGGGCCAAGATCTCCCTGCAGGAAGGGTTGTTCGAATCCGCAGTCACCTTGGCCTCCTATCCTCTTCAGCTATCGCAACAGATCCGCGAGCCGTTTATGGCCGCTGCACTGGTCCAGATCCTCGTTTTTCTCATGCTCCCACTGGCGCGAGCGGAACCGGATCACCCTTGACTACCTCACACTAGAGCCGCACGGCTGATGACACGCCGGCCACCGTCTCTTCCCAAGGAGGCTCCGCGCGACGGCGCGGAAGCGAACCTTGGCCAGATACCTCTGCCAGTTGCGTAACAGCCTGTAGACCGCGCGATGATTGCAGACCGATGCATGGCCGGCCGCCTGTGGGCTCTTTTGGAAATGGCACACATCTCCCGCAGGCAAATGACGGAAAGCCAGATGGCGGCACACAAGGACGTTGTACACCCTTGAGGAACTCTACTGGATGTGTGAACAGGCAAGAAAGCATCTTGGCAAGGAAAGCATACTGTTGGCCGGGTCATTGCAAGGCCCTTCGTCGGCGAGCCTATCCATTTCAGGAGAACAGGCGAAAGGAGGGACTACTCGCTTCCACCTCCATGTATAACTCCTGGACAGCGCACGGGGGCGCGTCCATGCGTCCCCGGCGGCTATTTCCTTCCGAACTTCCGCGTGCTGTGGAAAGGCTTTCCTCCCCGGCAACCTAGGCTCATTTCGTCGGATCACATTCAAGAGCAGCGTGGGCATACGCCGGATCTCAGTCGTGTGGCCATGTCGTTTGACCCCCTGGACCTGACCAAGAGCACGGAGGCAGTGGTCGTGAAGGGCGAGCTCAGGAAGTACTACCGGGTCGCCAGGCCAGGACGATGGTACGGCGGCATAGCGAGCTCCGACTGCTGCGGGTGCAACCTGAGGTGCGTGTTCTGCTGGAGCGGCGTTCCCCGAGATTCGCCCGCCAACGTGGGAAGGTTCTACTCGCCTCAACAGATATTCGAGAGCCTCACGGGCTGCGCAAAAAGGTTCGGCTACGCGCAGCTGAGGGTGAGCGGGAATGAGCCGACCATAGGCAGGGATCACCTTCTTCGGCTGCTCGAGCTTCTGGATGGGACTAGGTACAGTTTCATCTTGGAGACCAACGGCATCCTGCTCGGCCATGATCGCAGCTATGCCAAGGAGCTGTCGAGGTTCGAGCGCGTGCATGCCAGGGTCTCGATCAAGGGCACCAACGCTCAGGAGTTCTCGAGACTGACGGGGGCATTGCCCGAGTCATTCGAGCTTCAACTCCAGGCGCTGCGGAATCTCTTGGACGCCGGAGTTCCCTGCCATCCGGCGGTCATGCTGTCGTTCAGCACGGAGGGTGGGCTCGAGGGACTGCGTGAGAGACTGAGGGAGATCCAGCCCACCTTGGTCGAGGAACTGGAGAAGGAGTTCGTGTTCCTGTATCCGCACGTCGTCAGGCGCTTGAGGGCGGCTAAGGTACAGCCCCTAACGGCATACGAGCCGACCCGTGTGCCCCCGGAGTTGGTGTAGCTTGCTCATTTCCCAGTGCCGAATGTGCCTTGACGCGCCGAAGGGAGCTCTGGAAAATGTTCGATGGCTTTATATCAGGCGAATTGCTGCGAGGGAAGCGATGGTTTTCACGTCGCACAGACGTGATCCTGAGGAATAACCGTGCCGAGAGAGACGATCGAGGACCGGACTACTCGCGACTGCGCGATGTATCTTCCGGCAGGGCAGCTCCCGGTAATCGAGGGTCTGCCAGAGATTCTCAGAATGAATGACGGCACGAGTGTGCGAAGTCGAAGGGACTGGGCTCGACGGCGCCGGGAGATCGGAGCGATGATGCTTCATTATCAGTACGGACGGATGCCGCCGAGGCCCGTCAGCTTTATTG
>Ga0209102_1000413_pt1 | contig 28831 bp, 29 predicted proteins | sample ConPoolayeHmetaG_FD_185483 | JGI IMG/M metagenome (GOLD analysis project Ga0209102, IMG submission 185483) | Hot spring microbial mat communities from California, USA to study Microbial Dark Matter (Phase II) - Cone Pool mat layer H metaG... ...
CCTTCTTTGAAAGAGGCCTGTATCAAGAGCCATGCCCATCCTTTTTATCTCGGTTTAATTGAGATGCTCGATCGTCTCATCCATTATGAAATAAGGAGGTTGGAAGACCAAAACCATGGAGCGAAGGGGATTCATTCAGAAGCTGTTTGAGGGAATCCTCTTAGGGGGACTCCTCCTTCTTGCCGGATGTAAAGCCAAGCAAGAGGTCCAACCTTTTGGGAACCAGGAGAGGCTCTGGAAGTTAGTGAAGGGGGAGGAAAAGATGGAAGAACCCGTAGAATTTCCTTTCACCAAAGGGACCCCTGTCCTTTATCGCGATGCCTCTATGGGAAAGGTGGATCCCTCTTTTGTTCCCAAAGTGGGAGGGGGCTGAAGTTAAGAGGATATCCGTCGTTGACGGATCCTAAAAAAGAGAGGGAAGGGATGGAAGGACAAATCCACATCATTTGGGATTGGATTGTTGCAATCGACCTTTTTGCAGCAGGATTGAGTGCTGGGGCATTTATCATCTCAGCGACCGCCTATTTTCTTGGAAGAGAACGATATGAGAATATCACCCGGATCGGAGCGTTTATCGCCCCGTTTCCTGTCCTCATCGGGATTCTCGCACTCATTTACGATCTTGAGCGACCCCACCTTTTCTGGAAATTATTTCTCACTTTTCAGCCCAACTCGGTCATGTCTCTTGGAGCCTGGTTGCTTCTCTTTTTCTCTCTTTTCAGTTTCGCTCATCTCTATCTCTGGCTTCCAGAGAAGTTGGATTATTTAAGACTCATTCCAAGGATCCAGTCCAATCGTTTTTTAAGTCGATTCAAGGGAGAAAATTTAACCAAAGTGAGGGGACTGATTGCCGGTTTTGGGATCCCGATTTCTATCGGGGTAGGCATCTATACAGGAGTCCTTCTGGGGGCTTTGACGGCCAGACCTTTCTGGAATAACCCGATGCTTCCGATGCTATTTTTAATCTCAGCGATGATGACCGGCTCTGCCGCCATCTGTTTTATAGGCTGTTTTATCAATGGATTTCGAGGAATGAGTCGAGAAAATATTAATACCAATAAGTTTATGATTCATTCGATCGATTTTACTCTCATGGTTTTTTCTATCATTGCCGTGTTTCTCTTCATCCTGGGGTTATATGTCTCTCCAAGGAGTTCTGTTGCTGCCGTCCATTTGATTATGGGAGGAGAGTTTACCTTTCTCTTCTGGTTCTTTGTCGTTGGAATAGGAATCGTGCTTCCCCTTTCCCTTGAAGTCTATGAATTGATTCCTCATTATATTGCCCACAAAGAGTTGCGAGAGCACAATCCATGGATTTCTGGTGTGATCACCACTTCCGTCCTGATCGGGGGATTTGCCATGCGATATATTGTGATCTATGCCGGTCAGATCGCACGAATTATTTCTTCTTAACCCTTTTTTCCTTTTTTAGCCATAACTTCAAGCGATTCCACAGGGTTAATCGATAGAAGACATAGAGGCCTTCACGAGGCTCAAAGAGAACCTTTCTTCCTATTTTTAAGGAGTGGGGATTTTTATATTCCGGATTACAGGCCATGATTCTCACCCCTCCTTTGAGGTTGATAAATCCAAGGGCGAGAGGGGAGCGAAATCCTTCGGGAGGATGATGGAGAATGGTAAAGGTCTCGAGAATCCCCATCCCTTCGGATGGTCGAGGGAGGTTGGATTTCGAAACGGTTTGGATTTCAGGTTGATATTCTGGCCTCCAGCCCTTTCCATAGACCTTCTTCCGATCACTCCTCTCAAGAATGATGACAAAGTTATTGTTTCCCAATCCTCCAATGCTTTGGGCTAACCCAATCTCTGCCTTCTCAAGTTGTCTTCCCTCTCCAGCTTCTCCCCTGAGTTGGAAAACAATCTCGACGAGTTGGGCGAGCCCGGAGGCCCCGACAGGATGGCCCCTTGATTTCAATCCTCCCGAAGGATTGATTGGAAGCCTTCCCCGTAGCTGGGTGACTCTTTCTTCCAGGGCCTTCCATCCCTCTCCTGGGGGGAAAAAACCTAAATCCTCCGTCCCGATAATTTCGAAAGGAGTAAAGGCATCGTGGACTTCTGCAAATTGAATCTCTGAGGGGTTGAGTTGAGCCATTCGATAGGCCTTCAGAGCCGCTTCTTTAGTAGAGTTGAAAGAAGTTAAGGAGGCCCGGTGACTTACGGCAAGGGTATCCGTAGCATGCCCTATTCCCGTGACCTTAATCGAAGTGGGTTCCGAAGTCAGAAGGAGAGCGGCAGCTCCGTCTGTAATGGGGGCGCAATCATATAAACGCAACGGATAAGAAATGATCTGGCTCCGCAGATAGTCCTCTTTTGTAATAGGTTTTCTGAACTGGGCATAGGGATTGAGAGCCCCATTGGCGTGATTCTTTATAGCGACCTGGGCTAGGATCTCTTGGAGTTTGGAGATAGAGAGTTGGTATTCATGGGCGTATCGTTGGGCAATCATGGCGGCAAAGGCAGGCATGGTGGCTCCATATCTTCGCTCTGTTCGGTCAATGACCCCTGAAAGGATTCGTGTCGTTTTGGAAGTGGGGAGGTGGGTCATCTTTTCTCCTGCGAGAACCAATACATTCTTCATGTAGCCTGAGGCCACGGCATAGAAACCGGTTTCAAAAGCCCCTGCCCCGGTGGAAGAGGCGGTTTCTACGCGGGTCGAAGGAATCCCTGTTAAACCGATCGTGTCTGCAAGAAGAGTGGCAAAATTGGACTCTCCTACAAATTCTTCCACATTCATGACACCAATAAAGATGGCATCCACTTTCTCCCGTTGTGCCTCCTTGAGAGCTAACCCTGCGGCTTCAGCCATTATTTTTTCAAGGGACTCTTTGGACTTTCCAAATTTCGTCAATCCTACACCCGAAACGTAAACATCCATCTCTTCCTCCATGGTGAGGAGATATTCCTTTTTAATATTACATTAAAATTTTCTATTTTCACAGATCAAACACCACCGGAGTGAGGTATTACCAATCTCCCCGAACTATCCAACTATTTGACAGAGAAATATTTTTTGGAATCATTAATCCTCGGAAAAATTAAAAGAAATTTTAAATTTATAACTATTGGATATAATTAATGAATTAATTGTGAAAATTTTATTTTGACCCGAAAGAAGAGACGTATTATATTATTTGACCGATTCCTTTTTAACTTTACGAGGATTCTTCCTATGGATGAGATTCAATATCAAAAATTTCTAACGACTCGAATATGCGATTTAGAACTGGATGTAGAGGAAAGCCTTGGTCCATTTCTCAAGCGGCTGAAAAAAGAATTAAGAAACCATCGCATCCTCCTTTGGCCAGATTTTTATTTTGGAAATGAATGGGGATGTGTCAATAAAACGATATCCATCAGTATCCCTTTCTATTATGCAAAAAATGAATTGAAGGAATTGGAAGGAGAAGTTTTAAAAAATGAAGAGATTATTAAAACGCTTCGCCATGAGGTAGGGCATGCGATCAATTATGGTTATCAACTTTGGAGAAGAAAGGATTGGGAAGCTACCTTTGGAAATTTTAATAAAAAATATCGGGAAGGCTATCTCTCCCGAGTCAACCCATGGTCGAAAAGTTATGTTCGTCATCTTCACTATTTAGGAGATCCTCATTATGCCCAGAAACATCCAGATGAGGATTGGGCTGAGACTTTTGCGATCTGGCTCGCTCCTCGCTCCAATTGGAGAGAGAGGTACCGAACCTGGCCCAATGCCTTAGAAAAACTTTACTATGTGGATCAGGTGATGAGAGAGATCGCAGGTGAAGAACCGATCAATCTAAAAAAGAAGAGAGAAGGAGAATATACGACCATTGAGGATACCGTTTCGGAATGGTATGGGCTCGATGGCGAGATGTTGGACCAGGAGCTCCAGGAATATTTGAAGGATATGAACGAGCTTTTTACTCCATCCCGAGACCACCGTCGGAGGCTTCTGCCTGCCTGGAGGCTGATTCGAAGATACGCAAGAATATTAAGTCAACGGGTAAGTCTCTGGATCTCCGGGTCCAATCAACATTCGATACGAAAGACTCTTCGCCGCTGGGAAGCCATCTGTCGGAGCGAGTCTTTGGGCTATCTTCCTGAAGAAGAGGAACAGAAATTGATCGAGTTAACCACCCTCCTGACCTATTACGTCGTCGATGACGTCCATCATCTCAACCATTGAAGGTGGGGAGAGTTTTAAGGAGTTAAACAATCACGGTCCTTTTGATCGTTTTCACAATCTCTTCCGGTTCATCGATCAATTGAAAAATCTCAAGATCCTGTGGAGAGATTTTCCCTTCTTTTAAAACGACCCCTTTTATCCAATCAAGAAGACCCTTCCAGTACTCTGAGCCCACGAGAATGACCGGGAAAGGTTTGATCTTGTGAGTTTGAATTAAGGTGATCGCCTCAAAAAGTTCATCGAACGTTCCGAAGCCTCCTGGAAGAATAATGTAGGCGACCGCATACTTGATGAACATCACCTTTCGTACAAAGAAATAATGGAAAGTCAGTTTGATATTGGTGTAAGGGTTAGGGGTTTGTTCTAAAGGGAGTTCGATATTCAGCCCGATCGATCTCCCTCCGACCATGGCTGCCCCTTTATTTGCCGCTTCCATAACGCCAGGACCACCCCCTGTGATGACTCCAAATCCATTCTCTGCGAGAAGCTGGCCTATCCGCTCTGCCTTTTGGTAGATCTCATCTTCCTCTTTCGCTCGAGAAGAGCCAAAGATGCTCACCGCGGGATGATATTCAGCAAGGGCTTCGAATCCCTCTACGAATTCTGCCATAATATGAAACATCCTCCAGGTATCTTTTACCGTTAACTCGTCGATGAGATACTGTTTACTGACCATTTCTTCCTCCCTGTATTTAGATAAGGATGATTGATTAATTGAGATTTTTATATTAGTTAAAATGGAGTTCAAAGTCAATGTTTCGATAACTCGTTTTGTAATCCCTCACTCAGAAGTCGGGGATAAGCCCGAGAGGGGTATTGGAGAAACCCATGGTGCGGCCACCTTAAATGGTCCATAGAAATCTTAACTTTCGTTGGTTTTAATCAGAAATCCATTTCTACAATGGATCGATTCGTATTCCTTAAACATATACATTGATCCGCACTCTATGGGTTTCGGAAGTACTCCTTTCGGGCTTAAATTTATTTTCACCCTTCAGTGAGGAGTTACGTCGTTTTGAATAACGATTTAGAGAGGTTAAGAATGAGAATCGAATTTTTAGGGGGTGTTCGAACCGTGACAGGTTCTGCGATTCTGATCGAAAGAGGATCTCAGAAGATGTTGGTGGATTGTGGGATGTTTCAAGGAGGGAAGGTTCTCGAGGAGAGAAATTGGGATATTCAATCCTATCATCCTAAAGACGTCTCTATCATTTTGCTCACCCATGCCCATATTGATCACAGTGGTCTCATTCCCAAGATGGTAAGAGAGGGTTTTCAAGGAAAGATCATCTGTACCAAGGCTACGGTTGATCTTTGCGAAATCCTTTTACGGGATAGTGCCCATATTCAGGAGATGGAGGCAGAATGGGAGAATAGGAAAGGGAAAAGGGCAGGACGAGAAGAGATGTCCCCTCTCTATTCCCTTCAGGATGCGGAGAGGAGCCTTCAGTACTTCTCTCCTGTCCCCTATGGGGAGGTGGTTTCGCTCGGAGAGGGAATAGAAGTTTGTTTTCAAGATGCAGGTCATATTCTTGGCTCGGCCATTATTGAGTTATGGATGGAAGAAGAAGGGGAAAAGAAAAAATTGGTGTTTTCCGGGGATTTAGGAAATTTAGGTCAACCCTTTTTGAAAGACCCTTCCTGGATCAGGGAAGGAGATATTCTTTTTATTGAATCTACCTACGGAAACCGCCTTCATAAGTCCAGAGAAGAGACAGTGGAAGAATTACTCCATATCGTCCGGGAGGCGATCGCCCATCAGGCCAAGGTCATTATCCCGGCCTTTGCGGTAGAGCGGACACAGGAGGTCATCTACACGCTGAGCGAATTTTTAAGAAAAGGCTTGATTCCTTTGCTGCCCATTTATATTGACAGCCCCTTGGCCATTTCCGCCACGGAAATCTTTAAGAGAAATGCTGAATATTTTGATGAAGAGGCAAAACGGCTTCTTTCTGAAGGGGAGAATCCCTTAGAGCCTCCAGGAATCATTTATACCCGAAGCACCGAAGAGTCGAAGGCCATCAATGAGGACAGCCGTGCTGGAATTATCATCTCAGCCAGCGGGATGTGCGATGCTGGAAGGATTAAACACCATCTCAAACACCATCTCTGGAGAGAGAATTCCCATATTGTGTTTATTGGTTATCAGGGAGAGGGAACGATTGGTCGAAGAATCATCGATGGAGCAAAGACGGTGAGACTTTTTGGTGAGGAGATTGCCGTTCGGGCCCACATCCATACCTTAGGAGGATTCTCTGCCCACGCCGATCAGAAGGGGCTTCTGGATTGGCTTGCCCATTTTGACTCTCTTCCTTCAGAGGTCTTTGTCGTTCATGGGGAGGAAGAGATTTCTTTAACCCTGGCCCAGCTCATCCGGGAACGGTTCCATGTAAAGGTGACCGTCCCACAATGGAGAGAGAGAAAGGTTTTGTTTGGTCTTGAAGAAGAGGCAAAGGAGGAAGAACGAGCTGAAGAGAGAGAGCCTTCCGAGTCAAGAATCCGAATCCTCCTGAACCATCTCGACCGCCATTATAGAAAATTGAGAAAAAAACTGAAGAGAAGGAAAGAATGGGAAAGAAAGATTCACGATCCTTATTGGATCAGAGAGATAGAAGAGTTGAAAAGGAAGATCGAAGAGTTAGAAGGAAAATTATAAAAGATTGAGGTGGTCTCCTAAAATGGCTTTAATCAAGATTGGGATTGTCTTTTTAATCATTCTCCTTCTTCTTTATCGAAAAGTGAAACTATGGATCAGCCTCCTTGGGGCCACGGTGATCTTAGGGCTTCTCTTTCACCTCTCTTTCGCTGAAATCGGGATAAACCTTCTCATGGCGACGGTCGACTCCAAAACAGTCCTTTTAATCAGCGCCCTTTTAGCGATCCTCTTTTTTAGCCACCTCTTAAAAGAGACAGGCCGGATGAGAGAGATCCTCGAAGGTTTGGCTCATCTCTTTAAAGATATTCGGCTCGTCATTGCTATCCTTCCTGCGATCATTGGTCTTATGCCTATCTTAGGTGGAGCCTTGGTTTCTGCGCCTATGGTTGTTGAAGGGTCAGATAAACTTAAACTTTCTCCTGAGCGGAGGACTTTCATTAATTATTGGTTTCGACATGTCTGGGAGTTTACTCTTCCTACCTTTCCGGGATTGATTTTATTCGCCTCTCTGGTCGGTGTTCCAGTGAGACGATTTGGATGGCTCCATCTTCCTTTTACCCTAACCGCTATCCTCAGTGGATTTTTAGTAGGGTTTCAAGGGGTTCGAAGGTTAACGACGGACTCGGGATCAATGGTTCAGGTCTCTTCTCTTTGGAGACTTGGGAAAAATTTATTTCCTTTCTTCCTGGCCATTTTTCTGGTCATCCTATTTAAGATCGAATTGGTCGTCGCTTTATCTCTCTCCATCCTTGTGATGATCGGCCTTTTTCGAATTGAAGGAAGGGTATTAAAAAGTGAGTTTATCAAAAGTCTGGATCTCGAACTCTTTCTGACCATTTCGGTCATCATGGGCTTTAAAAAGGTGCTGGAGTCCAGTCATGCCATTGAAGGCATTTCTGAAACATTGGCCTCCTCAAGCGTTCCTCCTTTACTCATGGTCACGGTGATTCCCCTGCTGGTTGGGTTGATGGCAGGGGCTCCTATTGCCATTGTGGGAATTTCCTTTCCTGTCCTTATCCCCCTATTTCGGGAGGACCCCAAATTCCTTAACTATATGAGCTTAGCCTTCATCAGCGGTCTTTCTGGACATCTTCTTTCACCTTTTCATCTCTGTCTTATTTTAACAAAAGAATACTTCAAGGCGGATTGGAAAGGAATTTACCATTTGACTTGGATTCCAGCCATCTCCCTCCTGTTGATTGGTCTATTCAAAGCCGTCCTTTTTTAACCGAGGCACTTAAGGTCCATCTGGTTGAGTCGGGGATCGAGTTCCGCTCGAATATTGGTGTCTTCGATCACCCCAATGATGACGACCCCTTTCACCGAGGTTATCGTCCCTGAGGTGAGATGGCCTCCTAACGTTACAATTTGATCATGGAGTACCGTAGAGGCGGAAAAATGGGCGTGAATCTCCGGCTCTCCATTCTCTTTGGTAGCAATCCAACCTGTAAGAGAGACCATCTCCATGGGTTGTTCAAGTTCAAGGTATAGGCGATGGTGATCTTCTACCTTTAAACTGGGTGGAAGGATTTTGAGATTTCTAAAAATGGCCTTTTTCAAAGCCCCAATCCCTGAAAGGATCACTCCGGTTTTTATCCCCTCTCTCTTTACAAGTTCCTCGATTCCTCTTAAGAGGTCTATGTCCATCGCCAACTTTCCCACGATGACTCGAGAAAGACTCCCCCTTCCAATCCCTTCCAGGCCATCAAAACTGCCCATCGTTTCTCCTTTCTTCCAAAGGATAAATTTTTCATAACCCTTCTTTTTTGAAAATGCCACATCGAACGTTTTGACAAGACAGCCGGTCTTCTCTCATAATTAAATACTATTTTAAAAAGGAGGATAATTCGATGGAGCCCTGGGAGAAGTTTTATCGAGAAAAGCAGGTTGAAAGGACGCTGGAGTCATTAAAAAAGAATCGATTCGAAGCCATTTATGTTCCCGATGCAAAACAGGCTGCTGAGGAGGTGATGGCCCGAATTCCGGATGGAGCCACGGTAGGAATTGGAGGTTCGGTGACCCTTGGTCAAATTGGAATTTTAGAAGGCTTGAAGGGACGAAAGATACAACTGATCTGGCCGATCCAGCAAGCTAAGAATGAAGAGGAGCGAATGGAATTGATTCGCAAAACCTTCTCTTCGGACATCTTTCTTACGAGCACCAATGCTATTACAGAGGATGGAAAGCTCTTTAACATCGATGCCACGGGGAATCGTGTTGGGGCCATGTTTATCGGACCGAAACAGGTCATCGTTGTCTCCGGGGTGAATAAGATTGTTAAAGATCTTGACGAAGCCGAGAAGAAGGTAAGGGAGTGGACGGCTCCTCAGAATGCCAAACGGCTCGGTCGGAAGACTCCCTGTACGGAAACAGGTCTCTGTTCGGATTGCAACGCCCCGGATCGAATCTGCAATATCTATGTGACCCTTGCCAAAAAACCCATCCGAACCAATATCTTGATTATCTTAGTGGGGGAAGATTTAGGGATTTAAAACCTGAAGCTTTAGGCCCTTATGTCTCTGCTCACAATGATTCGAGCATCCACAGCGATGGCCCCTTTTTCAAGGGCCATCACTGGATTGATATCTATCCCTTCGATCTCTGGAAATTCAACCATCAATTGGGAGACTCTGAGAAGGATTTCAGTCAGGGCCTCCAAATCTCTCGGAGGCTCCCCTCGAACCCCTTTCAGGATGGCAGAGCCTTTTAGTTCTGAAACCATCTCCTCCGCCTCAGAACGATGAATGGGTGCAACCCGAAGGGAGGTCTCTTGGAGAACCTCTACATAGATTCCTCCAAGGCCAAACAGGAGAACAGGGCCGAAGGAAGGATCCCGCTTCGCTCCCACAATGACTTCTTTCCCGTTGAAGACCATCTTTTGAATGAATACTCCCCATCGATTTTCAGGAGTAAGAGCCATCATCTTTTCAAAGGCTGCTTCGGCCTTATTCAAAGAGTCAATGTGAAGGGCTACTCCCCCTACATCCGATTTATGAGAGATTTCAGAGGAGACCATCTTCATGGCAATGGGAAATCCTATTTTACGAAGTGCCTCTTCTAACTCCTCTTTATGATGGACCGTAGTGGATTCGGCCACTGGAATCCCCGAAGCTTGAATGACCTCCATCGCCTCTGGAAGAAGAAGGTCTCTCCTCTTTTGGATTGCCTCTTTGAGAATGGAAGAGATTCGAGATCGATCTATAGGGAAGAGGGGAGGTTTTTCTTTGGAGCTCGTCAATCGACGATAGTGATCTCTTGAGATGGCCAGAGCTGCCAAAGCATCCTCAGGTTCTGTAAAAATGGGAAAATCGATCGTTCTTTTAATATAAGCCAGTTCTTCTTCATCGGTATTATAAAGAAAGGCTACTGGCTTCTGATAACGGGAGGAGAGTTCTTTGACGGCTTGAATGAACCTTCGAGAGGGTTCCTTTTCCTCTCCCGTCGCCCCATGCATAAAGAGAATGGCATGAACCGCTGGGAATTGAAGTCCCTTTTCAAGAATCGTCGTATATAGGTCAAAATTAAAAAGATCACCCAGATCGAGAGGGTTGGTGGGTTGGATCACTTTTGCCCGAAAGAGGCTATGGAACTGTTGAAGCAGTTTGGGATCTGGAGGGATAAGACGAAATCCATGCCTTTCAGCAGAATCGGCTGCGACTACCCCTATCCCTCCTGAACGAGAAACGATGGCGAGATTTCTCCCCTGACAGGGAGGTAGAGAAAGGATCTTAACCGCATTGACAAAGGAACGGAAGTCTTTGGTCCGGATGATATCTACCTGTTTTAGAGCCGCCTCTACGACTTTATCATCGTTAGCCAGAGCGGCCGTGTGAAACTTAGCGATCTGACGACTCCCTTCTCCCGTATTTGCCTTATGAACAATAATCGGTTTGGTCGTTGAGCGGGCAATTTCCAACAATTCTCTTCCATGTTCGAGACTCTCCAGATAAAGACCAATGATCTCGGTTTCAGGATCCTTGATGAGATACTTTAGATAGTCGATTTCATTGAGGTCTAATTTATTCCCCATACTGACTAATTTTGAAAGTCCCACATTGGCGCTCACCATAAGATTGGCGTAGGTCAACAGAACCCCTCCGCTTTGAGAGAGGATGGAGAGTTTCCCTTTGCTGACAGGACCTCTCTTCATTTTCACAAAGGGAACTACAAATCCATTATGGATGTTAGCCACCCCAATTCCGTTGGGTCCCACGATTCGAATTCCCCACTTTTGGGCAATCTCAAGGACCTTCCTCTCGAGTTGAGCCCCTTCTTCCGAGTATTCCCCGAACCCTCCTGTTTCAATGATGACCCAGGGGATTCTCTTTTGACCACAAGCCTCTATTAGGTCAGGGATGGTTTGGGCAGGTGTAAGGATCACAGCGACATCGATTCCTTCAGGAAGTGAATCTAAAGAGGTGTAGATCCTTCTTCCAAAAAGAATCCCACCCCTTTTCCCAACGAGGTGGATTTCTCCATCAAATTGAAATTCAAAGAGATTCTCAACAATGTTTCTTGCAAGATTATCAGGCCTTTCTGACACCCCGATGACGACCACTGATTTTGGATAAAAGAGTTGTTCCATTCTCTCCTCTCCTTCTATTTCATTTAAGCGATTAAAAGTATAACCCTTATAACTTTTTTAGAGTATAAATTTCCAGTAGTTAATTTTGCTTATTTATATGGTTTTCAGAGAGGTATTTTTGATGAAGGATTTTAAAGATAAAAAGGAGAGTAAATTTTTTCGCCTCTATTTTAAAGGCCTTCTAATTTAAGAAAGTGGGAGTTAGCTCATTTTCTTTAAATGTTTTATGAGAATGATGAGCATTACGGGAATAATAATTCCCATGAGTGCCACTGCACCTCCAATAATATAAATCATAGGGCCAATGTCTTCTACAGTCCTGACCACCTGCATCACTGCGATAGAAACCATTGCTGCAAGAATGCACATCAGAATAATTAAGCCAACGACATTAGAAGCACTGAGTTTAAACATATTCATTCCCCCTTTCTTAAATAAAAATTATGCACATAATGTGCCAAAATTCACATTTTAAATTTAAAATTTATCTATTTAAAATTATTTAAATTTTTATGAGCATATCTTTTTGATTAGAATAAATGTATTTTTTATTTATACAATTAATATTATCCTAAAAAAATTTTATCAACTATTTTAGATACTTATTATTTTTCTAAAATTTATACAATGATTCTAATCGAGGTCTCTCTATGAGATGGGTCTATTCCCTCACCGAGGGGGAAACATTTTAAGAGCGACAGGAGTATTTACGAAACCCGTAGAACGCAGATGCATTGAATATAAATAGCTCATACAAATCGATCCATCATAGAAATGGGTGTTTGAGGGATGGATTCCAGATGGACAAAAAATTCTAAATGTGCTTATAATTTTATTCATCGTGAAGATCGTTCTTATTCAGCCACCCATTGAGGATTTTTATCACACCTCGATTAGAATTCAACCCATCGGGCTTCTTTATTTAGCTGCCTCTTTAAGAGGGGAAGGGCATGAAGTCGAGATATGGGACTTGAGATTAAAAAAGAGGAGCTCCATCCCAGTGCCTCAAGAACTGAGCTACCTTTCCAATTTCTATCCATTTGGTGATCAAAGCCCTTTTAAACTCTATTCCGGTTACTACCATTTCGGATTAGAATGGGACGAGATTAAGAAAAAGATTGAGGAGTCGAGGGCTGACCTCTTCGGGATTTCTTCCCTCTTTACCCCCTATCATCAGGAGGCTCTTCGAGTGGCTCAATTGATTAAGGAGGTAAATCCAAGGATAAAAGTCGTGATGGGAGGTTCTCATATCTCTGTTGACCCTGCAGGGGTTCTTCGCTCCCCTTTTGTGGATTTAGTCCTCCTCGGGGAAGGAGAGGAACGCTTTCCAATTCTTATAAGAAAATATGAAAAAGGGGAGTTCAATAAATGGAATGGGATAGATGGGATTGGTTATCGATGGGGCGGAGAGATTCAAATAAACCCTTTAAGGAGTTATATTGAAAATCTGGATACTCTTCGATTCCCTGCGAGGGATCTTATCTCCCTGGATTCTTATCGAATCCACAGAAAAAGGGCTACCATGATCATCACCAGCCGGGGTTGTCCTCATCAATGCGCCTATTGCTCAACCCCCATTGTCATGGGTTCGATTTTTAGATCGAGAAGTCCTGAAAACATCCTTGACGAGATGAAGGAATGTTATCAGCGTTACGGGATTGAGGTATTTGATATCGAGGATGATAATTTGACCTTTGACCTGAAAAGGGCAAAGAGTCTGATGAGACTCATCCTTGAACATTTTGGAGAGGGAAGACTTGAGCTTTTTGCCATGAATGGACTCTCCTATGCCTCATTAGATAGAGAGCTTTTAGAGCTGATGAAGAAAGCGGGATTTCAAACGATTAACCTCTCCTTTGTGAGTAAAAGCCAGTCTTCAAAAGAGAGGCTCAATAGGCCAAAACCGAAGGAGGAGTTTGAAGAGGTTCTCAGAGAAGCGGAGAGGGCCCATCTCAATGTCGTAGCCTACGCCATTTTTGGGATCCCTGGACAGAGCCTTGAGGAGATGGTGGAAACGTTGTCATACTTAATGGGAAAGAGAGTTCTTATCGGGCCGAGTCTTTACTATCCTACTCCCGGAACCCCCCTTTTTCATTATTGTAAAGAGAACCATGTTCTTCCCCCATCTCCCATTCAATGGCGATCCACTGCAATACCTATAGAAACAGAGGAATTTGATCGTCTTGATCTGGTCACCCTTCTCCGTTTGGTGAGGGCGATCAATTTTATAAAAGGAAAGATGGACAAAGGGGAGATAGAAGAAGGGATGACATGGAGGGATCTTCATCAGTCCCTAAAAGGTCTCCCTCCTCGCAATAGGGATGAGATATGGAAACGGCTCCTCCTTTCCCTTATCGAAGAGGGGGTCTTTTTTAGTTTAAGAAAGGAAAACGATGAGCTGGTCTTTGTGAAAGAAAGGACCTCGAAGAAAGTGATCCACTTTTTTTTCGACCAAGCCTTTGAAAAGCCCATTCTCAAAGCCCATGAAAATGGGAAAGAAATTCTGTCGGAAGGATGAAACGATGAAAGCGATGGTTCTGAGAGAGGTATCCCCGATCGAAAAAGGGCCTTTGAAAATGGAAGATTGGCCTGATCCTGTTGCTGGTCCCAAGGAGATCCTGATTCAGGTCTCTGTCTGTGGAATCTGTCATACTGAACTCGATGAAATCGAAGGGAGACTTCCACCCAAACTCCCGATGATCTTGGGACATCAAGTAATAGGAAGGGTGATGGAGGTTGGCCCGATGGCTCAACGATTTAGGAAGGGAGATCGGGTAGGGGTAGCCTGGATTTATTCTGCCTGTGGGAGATGCGAATTCTGCCAGGAAGGAGAGGAAAACCTCTGCCTTGAATTTAAAGGAACGGGATGTGATGCCTATGGAGGATATGCAGAATATATGGTCGTTTCAGAGGATTATGCCTATCTCATTCCCTCCCGTTTTTCTGACCCGGAAGCGGCGCCTCTTCTCTGTGCCGGGGCGATTGGTTATAGAGATCTCAGATTGGCAAAGATGAAAAAAGGACAAAGGATAGGACTTTTTGGATTCGGGGCATCTGCCCATATCGTCATTCAGGTAGCCAGGCACTGGGGAATGGAGGTGTTTGTTTTTACAAGAGGGGAGGAGCATCAGAAATTGGCTCAAAAATTGGGGGCCTCCTGGGTAGGAAGACCGGACGAGGTTCCTCCTAAGAAGGTCCATGGTGCGATCGATTTTACACCGGTTGGGGAGACGGTTCCTATTGCCCTGAACGTTCTGGAAAAAGGGGGGAGATTAGTGATGGCCGTGATTCGAAAACGAAATCCGATTCCTCCTCTCGACTATGCTCAGCTTCTCTGGGACGAAAAAGAGATGAAAAGTGTCGCTAATTTGACCCGAAGGGATGCCCAGGAGTTTCTCAACCTTGCGGCTGAGATTCCCATCCTTCCTGAAGTTGAGGAGTTTAAATTGGAAGAGGCCAACAGGGCCTTAGGCCTTTTAAAACAGGGAAAGATTCGAGGTTCTGCTGTCTTAAGAGTTTCTGATTCCCTTTGAAAGAAAGGATGGAATGATGACCGATATCTATCTGGTGAGACATGGACAAACGGCATGGAATCGAGAAGAAATTTTTAGAGGTCGAAGCGATGTTCCCCTCGATGAAATCGGGTTAAAACAGGCAGAGCTTGCGGGATTCTATTTCAAGGAGATAAAGATCGATGCCATCTATTCGAGTCCCCTTTCCCGAGCCTGGCAAACCGCAGAAAGGATTGCTGAACCTCATGGGATTCGGGTTCAGCCCCTTCAGGGAATTATGGATATGAGTTTTGGGAAGTGGGAGGGGCATCCCCACCAAGAGATTAAAAGAATGGATCCAGATACGTATCGACTCTGGAGGGAGGAACCCCATCGAGCGAGAATTTCAGGAGGAGAAACATTAGACGAGGTGAGAGAACGAGCCATGGCGGCCCTTGAAGAGGTCATCCGCCTTCATCCGGAAGGGACGATTGTTCTGGTATCCCATCGGGTCGTCAACAAGGTTCTTCTTTGCGGGATTCTGGGCTTAGATAATTCTCATTTCTGGCAGATCATTCAGGACACTACAGCCATCAACTTGATTCGTTATCAGAAAGGAAAATATTACCTTGCATTGATGAACGAAACCTGCCATCTAAGACCGTTAAAAAATGAATTTAAGAGGGTGGATTTTTAATTTCTTCGGAAGGATGGGCTTTCAGGAATTCTTCGATTCGGACTCTAATTTCATCCCTGATCCTTCTAAACACGTTAAGCCTTTCTTCCATCGTTCCCATCGCTCCGGCGGGATCTTCGAGAGACCAATGAAGACGTTTCCCGTGGCCCGGGAAAACAGGACAGCTCTGGGCGGCATGGTCGCAGAGGGTGATCAGATAGTCAAACTCCTGACCAAAAAATTGGTCTAAGGATTTTGATCTCTGTTTGGAGATATCGATCCCCGTCTCCTCCATCACCCGAATGGCCAGGGGATGGACAAAGGAGGAAAAAAGACCCGCGCTTTCAGCTCTCCAGTGTTCCTGGCCCAGATGGTTCAAAAATCCTTCCGCCATCTGACTTCGGGCTGAGTTTGCTGTACAGATGAAAAGAACCCTTTTTTTAGGTATCATCGTTACCTTCTACTTTTTAAGAGCCGTGAGGGATAGGAGGCTTCGATCGTACTTTTCATTCCTCCTCGAACATTGAATTCCCCTTTCACGAGAGCCCGGATGGGCTTACAGGCCTTAACGAAGTCTCTCAGGATTCGATTGACCGCATTTTCATAAAAGATTCCCAGATTCCGATAACCGAGGATGTACATCTTAAGGGACTTCAACTCCACACACCACTTATCTGGAACATATTGAATCGTTATCGTTCCAAAATCCGGGAGTCCGGTTCGCGGACAGACGGAGGTAAACTCCGGTATGGAAATGGTGATCTCATAGTTCTTGAATTGATTTTCAAAGCACTCGATCTTCGGCAGGGGGACGTCAATTCCAGAGCGAGCATGCTCTTTCGTATATTCCCTCATGATTCACCTCCCCTTTTCCCTCCTCTTATAATTCAAAAAGGATAAAGAATCAATTTTGGTTTAAACTTTTATAAGAATCTCCAAGATTTTTGGGAAGATATATTCTGCCACTTCAGTAAGATATCCCCCGTGGGTGATGATGAGATATCGCCCCTGACAGACCTCTTTGGCCACTTTTGCCGTCTCCTCGGCCAGATGAAGGAAAAACTCTGGACTCAGCCCCCTATCTCCATAATCCCCCTCACAGGTGTCATGACCCAAGTTGTGAAAGATCATAAAGGGCTCAAACTCTCTTACTCGATTGAAAAAATGATGCCGGACCTTTTCAAGATACTCCTCATCGTTGGTTTGATAGCCCACATCCACATCGATTTTTGTTCCGTGATCCTCGATTCGATGGTCATCACAAAAACAGACATGTAACACATCCGGATCGTTTCGGAATACCGCCCTTGTTCCATTTCCGTGGTGGCTATCCGTATCCATAATAGCAAATCGCCTGATTGAGAATTTTTCTCGAACATGGGCGACCGAAGGACCGATACAGGAGAGATAGGTTCCGCCCCAGGCGTAGTTAGGTTCTGCATGGTGACCCGCGGCCACGGCGAAGACCAGGGCATTCTGAAGCTCTCCGGTGGCAAGCTTTTCTGTTGCCTCCACACATCCTCCCACCGACAGAGAGGCCCCTCTATAGTACCAGGCCCTTTTTACTTCTTTCAGGTGGGACTCGGTGTGGATTTTAAGGAGCAGTGATTCAGCGACCGGTTTTGATTCAAACAGTTGAACTCCTTCCATGGCCAGGATCTTTTTCAGGACTCCCGGAAAATTCCGATATTTATTGCCGATCACCGGCCAGTCTCCTTTTGCGAACTCTGGATGAAAAAAAACCCCTGTTTTCATACCTCCCTCTACTTCCAAATCTTTTTTAAAAATAACATGTTCTTCGAAACGTTATCAATCTCTTTGTAATCCATTACTCAGAGAGGGGGATAAGCCCGAGAGGGGGATTGGAGAAACCCATTCCGCCATAGGCGCCTGCCTGCGCAGGCAGGGATCCGACTCGGTCGGAAGTGCGGCTTCTTTAAATGGCCCATAGAAATAGTTACTTTGGTTTGTCCTAATCAGAAACCCAATTCTTCGATGGATCGATTCGTAGCATCTATTTATATCCATCCGCGTTCTATGGGTTTCGGAAATACTCCTCTCAGGCTTAAAATGATTTCTCCCTTCAAAGCGGGATACCATCTCTTTTTTTCTTACCATTGAAAAAAAAGATGAAAGAAGGTCATAATATCATCAATTATTCCTCATTTAAAGGTGAAGAAATGGGTTTAGCAAAGGTTGGAAGAGAAGAGAATTGATCAAATGGTTTCCCTCCTTACTTCTGGGGATCCGTTTCCCGGGAATCCTAAAAGAAAAACAGTCTTATGTAAAAAATGAGAAGAAGCCCCTTCTCGAATATCGAACTCTTGGGAGAACAGGATTGAGAGTAACCTCCGTCAGCATGGGGGTCATGAATTGCAGCAATCCGGCGGTTCTTCATCGGGCTTATGACTTAGGGGTGAATCTATATGATACGGCCGACTGTTATATGCGGGGCCGAAATGAGGAGATGGTGGGAGAGGTATTCCAGGGAAAACGGAATAGGGTGTTCATTCAAACAAAGGTTCATCCGGGTGAGGAAAAGAAGATGCGTGCTTCTGTAGAGAGAAGCCTGAGAAGACTTCGAACCGATTATATCGATATCCTTTTGTGGCATAACCTTCACTCTCCTGAGGAGGTTTCTAATCCTTCCCTTTACGAGTTTATGACCATGATGAAGAAGGAGGGAAAGACCCGGTTCACTGGATTTTCTACCCATAGCCATATGGTTACCCTTTTACGAGAAGCCTCTAAGACAAATTACCACGATGTCGTTCTGGTGGCTTACAATTTTACCCATTCTAAGGATTTAAAAGAGGCTGTCGCTCAGGCCGCTCGGGCAGGGATCGGGATCATTGCAATGAAGACCCAGGCAGGTGGCTATAAAAAAGAGAGGATGGGAGGGCTCACCCCTCATCAGGCAGCCCTTAAATACATTCTCATGGATTCCCACGTCTCTGCTGCAGTTCCTGGGGTAACGACGATCGAACAGATTGAGGAGTGTGTCGGAGTCATGGGAACCCCTCTCACAGCAGAGGATCTCTCTTTTTTAAAACGGTATCAAGCCTTCTTAAAAGGAAGGATCTGCACGTTTTGTGGAGGTTGCCTGGGAGAGTGTTCCTCAGGAATCCATCCTCAGGATCTGATAAGGATATGGGCCTATCTCGATGGATATGAAGAGGTTGCTCTTAAGAAAGATTTTTTTAGCGAAGAAGTCATGAAAGCTCTTCAGGTCTGCAAAGAATGCCTGGCCTGTTCTGTCCATTGTAGACAGGGAATGGACCTTAAGGCTAAGTTGATTCAAATTGAGAGGTTGGCCTAATTCTTAATCCAGGTTTAAGGAGAAGGCTTGACCTCTTAATAAGGAGAAGGAAATGATCTTAAGAATCCTGATATTTGTTTTAGCGCTGTTTTTCCTTATGAGAAGCGAGGTCTCTTTCGGGGGGTCTTTAGAAACCCTCCTTCCTCTGAAGGGTCTTTCCGAGGGCTGGAGATTGATGGAAGGACCTCGAACCTATAATAAGAAGACCCTTTTCGAACACATCAATGGTCAGGCGGAACTCTTTATTCAATATGGTTTTCAAAGTTCTGTCTTTGTGATTTATCAGCATAGAAAGAAGAATCAAACTCAGATAGAAATGGATCTCTATGATATGGGAAATGTCCTTAACGCCTTTGGAATCTTCTCAAGATTTCGGAGCGAAGATCGGCCGGGAGGGATTGGGCTGGATTCTTACTTTGAAGAAAATTCAGGTTTCTTTTATAAAGGAAGATACTTTGTGATGCTCTATGCCACAGAATCCAATCCTGAGCTTCTAAAGGAATGGGCGCTAAAGGTTTCCAATAGAATTTCGGATAATTCACCCCCTCCCAAAGAAATCTCTTTCTTTCCCCAAAGGGGCCTAAAACCGGGTTCCCTCCAATATTTCCCTAAGGGACTTCTGGGACGGGAATTCTTAAAAGAGGGTTTTCAAGGTCTCTATTCGGGGGAAGAGGGAATCGAAGGAAAGGAATTTCATCTCTTTTTATCGGTTTTTAAAAATTCCAAGGAAGCAGGAGAAGCCCTGAAGTCCTTCAAGGCCGATCTCGTAAAAAGGGGAAAGATTCTCTCTTTTCCTCATGCTCGTTTTGGAAAAGGAGAGGTCTCCGGAATAGACCCATATCAAGGAAGGATTCTCATTCTTCAGAAGGGTTTCTATCTTTTGGGTGCGGTGGGCTTTGAGAAGGAGGAGGATCTTGAAAAGGTGTTTTCTGAGTTTGTCAAGAAGGCGAAGTAATCTTGGGCTCAGAGGGTGTTTTCTCTCCTGATTTTTCGATAGGGAGTTTAATTCGGAAGGTGGATCCTTTTCCAACTTCACTCTCCACCTCAATCTCTCCCCCGTGGCTCTGAATGATTCCATAGCTGATGGCCAACCCCAACCCCGTTCCTTTGCCCGTCTCCTTCGTAGTAAAGAAGGGGGTAAACAGCTTGGAAAGGTGCTCTTTGCTAATTCCACACCCTGTGTCCGTGAAGGAAATTTCCACAGTTTGATCGTGGGTATCCGTCCGAATGGTCAGGGTTCCTCCATTTTGGGCCATCGCATCGGCAGCATTGATGAGGATATTCATAAAGACCTGCTGAATCTGATCCCCATCTACATGGAGTTTCGGGATGTGTGGCTTGAATTCTTTGAGGATTTTAATATTTTGAAAACGGGCCTGATTCTCCACCAGGGTAAGGGTCCGCTCAATCAAGGCATGAATATCCCATTCCTTCTTGTCTGGTTTTCTTTGCCGAGCGAAATCTAAGAGTCCTCGAACAATATTTCGACATCGGGTTGTCTGTTGGACAATATTCTCGAGGTCCCTTTTCCACGGGTGATTTTCATCCACCTTTTTTAACATTAAGGAACTGAAGGTCAGTACCCCTGTAAGAGGGTTATTGATTTCATGAGCCACTCCGGCTGCCAACTCTCCCAGAGCGGCCATTTTCCCTGCCTGAATCAGTTGATCCTGGACCTGTTTAAGTTCACGGGTTCGTTCCTCCACCCGTTGCTCCAAGGTTTGGGTCCACTCTTCGATCGCATCTCGGGAGCGTTTCAATTCGGAAATCATATGATTAAAAGAACTCGCGAGTTCTCCTAATTCATCCTGAGTCCGAATACTCACCGTTTGATCCAGATTTCCTCGTGCCGCTTGTTTGGTTGCATTCAAGAGTTTTTGAATCGGCTGGTTGATGAATCGGGTCAGAAGAAGACTTAAACAGAGGGTGAGAATGAGGACACTGACCACCCCGGAGATGATCATTCGATTATATATCTGGGCCTTCTCCTTTTCAAAACTTTCAAGGCTGATGGTGGTATCCAGAACCCCGAGGACATTGATCGTTTGAGGATGACAGGGAAGGCAAGAGGGCTCGTTATAGATGGGATTGATCAATCCCATGAGGCTCTGGGTTTCTGTATGGTAGATTCGGGTTTTGCTATCGGTAGGGAGAAGGACCTTGGCTTCATCTTCTCGGTGACAACCATAGCAGGCTTCCGCCTTCTTGTCCACCACCGTTCCTACCTTTGATCGATCCGAAGAGACCGTAATCATCCCTTGCTTATTAAAGATTCTTACCTCCACGATTCCCTTTCTTTGAGCCACATCATCAATGATCCGCTGATATTCGTCTCTTCGATCCTTAATCATCGCGTTTCGAATGCTTAGGCGGATGGTTTCGCTGAGATTGAAGGCCTCCTCTTCGGTTTTGGCGAGAATCTGTTCGGAGAGGGATCGGATATTAAGATAGAGAAAAAATCCTTCGATGACCGCTACCGCGACAATCACGATGATGATAATCTTGGCTCTGAGACTTCTTAATACCATCCGTTTCTCCAAAAGCAAATTAATTTTACCATAAAAGAAAAAAGGAAGAAACCTCTTTTAAAGCTCAACCGTAATGCCTCACTGAAAGAGATGGATATTGATGGGTCCGACAGGCATGTCTCCGAAAATCTTAGAACGCGGACTCATTTTATAGCTTTTATGTAGGGCCAACAGCAATATGAGGAAATAGGGTTCAAGAGGTGACAGGGTTGGAGGTTTAAAAGTTAAGAAGCGATTTAAGGTTACCGCTCTAAGATTTTCTCCAACATCCCTCTCGCACCCGTCCCTCACTGAGAGAGGGGGTACCTCCTTTTTAAGCCCAGCCCCTGAGACGATAATATTCATCAAGCATGAATTCCAAATCTTTTGGACGGAGGACTTTCTCGGCCCCTTGAAGGACTTCCCTAAAGAAACGACGGGGAAGTCGATCATCCTTTTTAGTGAGACCCTCCCGGAGATTGAAGGCTCGGGCCAGATCAATCACCCCTGAAGCCATCTTCTTTAAGTCTTTCTTTTTGAGAAGAAGTCCACAGGTATACTGGATCATTCTCTGGAGATCTTTCCAGGTAATGAGATCTCGATAGAATCGGCAAAGGATGAGGAGATCGAAGAGGGTCATCTTATCCTCATACTCCACAAAGAGTCGAGCTTTTCCCTTAATTTGATGAGGATCAATCTGTCCAGAGAGCTCGGATTTATAAAACGTGGCCCTCAAATGACACGCTCCTCGATCCGAGGTCGCATAGGCAAGGCCCATTCCTTTAAGTACCCGAGGATCAAAACCCGCAGGTTCAAGTCCTTTCACATGGACCGCTTCTTCTTCCATTCCCCAGAGGGCAGCTGCCTTTCGGACTCCTTGGGCAAGGATTCGGCCGATTCCCTTTCGATAGGCGATCTGGTTAAGGAGTTCGGCGATCCTATCCACCTCTCCATATTCGATTCGTTCTTTAATCTTTTTCCTTTTCGATGCCTCAATGGCAAAGGCGACCAGATTTCCTGCAGTAATGGTATCCATCCCCAAGCGGTCACAAAGGTCATTGAGGTAAATGATCTCCTCGATCGATTTCACCATACAGAGGCCGCCAAAAGCATAGATCGTCTCATATTCGGGGCCCATGATGCGGAGGCCTCGATGTCTCCCCTCCTTGATCTCAGAAATCTTCCCACAGGCCATGAAACAGTGGGGACAGGCCAATGGGGTAACATCACAATGTTCTAATAGGCTTTCTGCACTGATGCCTTCCCAACCCTCTAATGTCCCTTTGGACCAGTACTGGGTAGGAAAGGCACCGATCGTATTCATAATGGAGACAAGCATCGGTGTTCCATATCTTTTATAAGTTTGAACGACCGGATGATCTTCTACTCTCTCCTTGAACTCTTTGGCAAAGCTCTTTAGACGGTCGGGATCTGCGATTTCTCTTCTTGTGCTTCCATAAAAGGCGATCCCCTTCAATTTCTTTGAGCCCATTACCGCCCCGATTCCGGCTCTCCCCAGGGAGCGCCAATGTTCCGATTCAATGACAGCAAACCTCACCTGATTTTCCCCTGCCGGACCGATGACCAGGGCTCCGGCCCCCTCCTTTTTAACCTTTTTCAAAATGGCCTCTTCCGCCTCATAGGTATCCCTTCCCCAAAGCTCTCGGGCAGAATGGAAGGAGACCCCTCGGTCACTGATTTCGAGAAAGACAGGGTGTGACGATTTCCCTTCGATGAGAATGGCATCGTAACCCGTTCGGCTAAGGGATAGGGTGATCTTTCCTCCCGAATAGGATTCGGAGTAGATTCCGGTTTGAGGAGATTTGGTAAAGACGGCATATCGGCTGGAACCATAAAAAGGGGTATCTGCAATTGGACCCAGGGTGAAGATTAAACGATTTTGAGGGGAGAGGGGGTCAATTCGTGGGGGATTCTCTTTTAAGAGAAGATAAGACCCTAACCCCTTCCCTCCCAGATAGGTTTGAAGGATCGAATCAGGAATGGGTTCAACGGTAGCCTTTTCCTTGGAGAGATGGATTCGAAGAAGACGATTGAAAAATCCCTTCATTAAATTAATCATAAAAGAATAGAAGAGGGTAAATCAAGAAGTCCTCTTCCTTTTTAAAGCCATCTTTTCCGAAGCAGATGGGAGACTTCTTTTAAAAGGAGGAAGGCCTTCTCAACGAGACGCTCTTCTCGGTGGGGGTCTTTTTCTTTTGCTTCGATATCGAGAGAAAGGTCCACCAGACAGCATCTTGCAGGTGCGATCAAGGATTGTTCTGCGATCTGATGGGGAGTGAGATCGGTGTAATCGGAGAGGACCTTCCAGTAGTCTGAGAGAAGGGAGGCGAGGGATTCCGGAGTTTGACTCTCAAGGGTTCTTCCTTCTGTGGGTACCATTCCCCACGAAAGGATTCCTCCTTTTTTAAGGAATCGAGCAACGGAGTCGGCATACTCCTTTGGCATAAACCCTATTTGGAAAGCATCGAAAGAGAGGAGCTCGATCCCCAATTCCAGAAGATAGGGAAGTTGGACATCGGCACAGAGATGGAGCCCTTTGGGTCCTTCTAACCCTTGGACGAATTGAAGGTAATCTTTTCGAGCTTGCTGGTCGTTGTATCCCGAGAGACCGCTGAAGACATACCCTAATCCAGGCTCATCCACCCAGACAAAAGCCCTTGGATTTTTTTCTCGAAGTTCCTGATACTGAAGATTGACCTTCTTCTGGATGAAATCGTATAGAATCGATTTCACTTCCTCATTGTAGATAATGGGTTTGAGGTGTTCGTCCAGGACTTTAAATCCAAAACTGACAGGCCCGGTGACCTGGCCTCTTATGGCTGAGTAGGTCCCGAGGTCTTTGGCGAGAAAGGCTCGAAACACGACAGAGTACTCCGGGGTGAGTCGATAGGTTTCCGGATCGTCCATTCGATTGAAATAATCCTCCAGTTCTTCTTGGAACCTTTCGGTATGAAAGATGAGTCTCTTTTTTTCAAAATCCACGGAGATTCCAGGAAAGTTTTGAGAGGTCTGGATATACATATCCTCGTAGAGACTCACATGGGGAAGTTGAGGCCAGAATGGAATATCTAAACTCAGACTGAGGGCCAGGGCTTGATCGACATCGCGGTGAGGGAGAATACCCATCGCTGTGGTCTGACATCTGGCTTCGAAAGGCATCATGGCGAACGCTTTACCTTTCGGATGAGCTTCCAAATGAGGGTTTCAGAGAGGACGGCGATATCCTCTGCTGAAAGGTAATCGGTGATATTCTTATCAAAAAGGATATTCCCATTGGGTGAGACCTCTTCATCCCCACGCCACAGGACGATCACAAGTTTAATCAAAGGGAAAGGGTGAAAATAGACAGACGCATCGCCGTAGGTAGCCTGCTTCCCTCCCAGTTCTTGAGAGGCCTCGATAAGGGATTCAGGGTGATTTCCAAAGTGGTTGAGAATCGGCTCTATCGTCCTTTTCTGAAAGGCAGGGCAGTAAAATCTTCCCCCTTGAATTTGAGCATAAGTGATCAGCCGATGGGTAAGAGGGGTTCCTTTGGCTTGGGTCAAGTAGTGAAGGATCAGGATTCGATCCTTGAGGGAGACCTCTAAGCCTGGATCCTCTTGAGAAGAGATGGTTCCGCTTTGAAGATCGACGAGATAAGGATGATTCAAGTAAGTCAGAAGGATTTTTTGAGGATGAACGAGGAAGGCCCCGGTGTTTTTACATAATTCCTCAGACTCCAGAGTGTTAAGCCTTTTGATCGCCAGATCTAAGGCTAACCCAAAACTTTCTTCAGTGATATTCTGATAGATGATCATACCCTGCCTCTCGAAGAATTTTCTTTACCGATAACGAGGATGGAGCCTCTTCAGGAATGTTCAATAAGGACTCCCCTTTCAGGTTGAATTCTCTGACAAGGGGATCGAAGGCAATTCTTCCAAGATACCTCTCGCTTGATCTCAGCAGATAGGCTTCCGCTTCCTCTGTGAATCGGTAGTTTCCGACCAAATAGAGATGGTGATAGTGGATATTGACCCCTTTAATTACGTATTTCATTCTTTCGATATGTTTGGCCGATTTTTCAGAGGGATCCATGATGACAAAAAGATCATCAATGTCGGGAGTGACCTTTCGATTCAAATGTTCCAGACCTGCAGGGGAGTCTACCAGCACGATGTCATAATTCTTATTTAGAGTTCTGATCAGCTCTTTGATCATTTCGTCTGGTAGACAGTAGCATCCCTGAGCCAGTTTGGTGCCCAGTACGATGAGGTCAAATTTGCCCCCGTGATAAAGGATTCGATCCTCTTCCATCTTTTTTCTGAGGAGATCTGGGATATCCTTTGTTTCCCTCCCTTTTCCCATCACTTCATAGAGGGCATCGGAGATGGTCCATTTCCCCTCCTCTTCAAGATTTGCCCCCAGCATCTTGGGGAGACTTCCATCAGGATCGAGATCGATGAGAAGAAGGGAAGAAGCGGACAAAAATCTTGCCATCAAAGCGGTAAATGTGGATTTACCCGTTCCCCCTCTTCCTGTTACCACATGGATTTTTCCCATCTTACGCCAACCCCGCTTTCTCCAAGATCTTTTTCACCGAGCGACAGGCAGGGGAATCCTCAGGAAGCTCACGAAGGGGTTTCCCGGTGAGATTATATTCTTCCACTTTTGGGTCATACTCAATTCTCCCAAGGAAAAGTTCGCCTGCCTCTTGAAAATGTTTTTCCGACGCTTCGTCAAACATGTAATTTCCGACCAGGTAGAAGTGATGATAAATCGTTCCCACTTCCTTTAAAACGAGTTTGACCTTTCTGATGTGGACGAGAGATTTTTCTGAAGGATCGAGGATGAGAAAAAGCTCATCTACCTCGGAGACGATGTTTCGATTGAGATGTTCCAATCCAGCAGGGGAGTCAATGACGACATGGGTGTAGTTTTTTGAGAGTTCGCTGATCGTTTTTCTTAAGAGATGGTCAGGGTAACAATAACAGCCTTCGAGATCCTTTGTCCCAAGCGTGATCACATCGAACCCTCTTCCTTCATAGAGACAGTCTCCCCAGAGAAGGCCTTTGAATCGATCCTCTACAGGGGTCAACGGACTTCCTCCTCGCTGTCTTTCCTTGACCGCATCATAGAGGGCTTCCACCACGGTTCTTTTCCCCTGTTCTCTCAAATCGATCCCGAGCATCTCAGCCAGACTCAGGTCCGGGTCAAGATCAATCAGTAAAGAAGGGGGCTTAAGGTATCGGCTCATGAGAGCGACAAAGGTAGATTTTCCTGCCCCTCCTCTTCCAGTGGCAACAATTCTTCTGGCCATATTTATTCCCTCAAATTTTTCCTCGAGGTCCTCCCACCCCCTCCTCCACAGAAGCGGGACCCTCCATTTCTCCCCCGTTCTTAGGAAGTTTACTGATAGGGGATATCTTCATCACTGCATGATACTCCTTTGGACAGACCTCCAAACAGGTTCCACATTTCGAGCATTTCCCCTGATCAATCACTTTAATTTCTCCTTTTCCTCCTTTGATCGCTTCGGTTGGGCAAACCAGGATACAGTGTTCACAAGCTCGATCACATTTCTCCGGTAGGATATAGAAGGCGATGAGATCCTTGCAAACCAAAGCAGGGCATCGTTTTTCTACAATATGGGCCCGATACTCTTCCTCAAAATATCGAATCGTTGTCAGGACCGGGTTGGGAGCAGATCGGCCCAATCCACAAAGGGATCCCATCTTTACCTCTTCCGCCAGTTCTCGAAGGAGGAGGAGATCTTCCATATCAGCCTTTCCAGAACAGATCTCTTCGAGAAGGCTTAGGAGTTGTAGCGTCCCAAGCCTGCACATCGTGCATTTACCACAGGATTCCTTCGTAGTAAAATCGAGAAAGAATCGGGCTGTATCGACTGCACAATCCTCCTCGTCCATAAAGATCATCCCTCCCGAACCCATCATCGAACCGGCACTCTGAAGGGAATCGTAATCAATAGGGATGTCTAAAAGGGATTCGGGAATGCACCCCCCTGAGGGACCTCCAATCTGGACGGCCTTAAATTGTTTTCCGTTCTTCATTCCTCCTGCAATCTCATAAACCAGGGTCCTCAGAGTGGTTCCCATCGGGACTTCGGTAAGCCCGGGGTAGTTGACCTTTCCTGCAAGGGTGAAGACGGCTGTCCCTTTACTTTTCTCCGTTCCAATGGAGAAAAACGCATCGGAGCCTCTATTTATAATTATTGGAATGTAAGAAAATGTTTTTACGTTATTGAGTAGGGTAGGGGCTCCCCAGAGTCCCTTTTCCGAGAGTCTGGGAGGTCTGACTCTGGGCTCGCTTCTCTTTCCCTCCATCGCTTCTACCAGAGCGGTTGCCTCTCCTGATACAAAAGCGCCTGCTCCCTGTACAATTCCGATACGGAAGTGAAAATCACTTTCGAGAATATTCTTTCCCAAGACTCCTATTCCTTCCGCTTCTCTTAATGCCTCTTTGACACGATCAATGGCCAGTGGATATTCAGCGCGGACATAAATATATCCCTTTTGAGCCCCAATGGTATAACCTGCAATGATCATCCCTTCGATCACCTGATGAGGATCGCTTTCCAAGATGACCCGGTCCATAAAGGCACCCGGATCTCCTTCGTCTCCATTACAGATAACATATTTTACCCCTCCTGGAGCTTTATGGCATTGCTCCCATTTGACCCCTGTTGGGAAACCGGCTCCTCCCCTTCCTCGGAGACCGGATCTTGATACCTCTTTGATGATCTCGTTAGGGTCCATCTTCAGGGCCTTTTGGAGAGAGAGATATCCCCCATTTGCAAGATAGTGATCAATATTGGTTGGGTCGATATAACCACAGTTTCTTAAAATGAGTCGATATTCGTGAGCAAATCTCGGAAGCTCGGGGATCGAGGGAAATCCCCTTTCATCTATTTCAAGGGTTCCAAGGGCGAGCTCCAGGCAGGGATCCTCTCCTTCGACATAGCCATCGATCAAACGAGGAACGAACTCGGGAGTGACATTATGATAAACAATCCGAAAGGAGTCCGGTTTGGAGATGATGACCAGAGGTTCTGCGTAACAAAGGCCAATACAACCCACTTGAATGACGGGGACATCGAGGCCTCTTCGGGACAGCTCCTCTTCAAAGGCTTGAAGGACTTCGAGAGCCCCTGCCGCTCGGCCGCAGGTCGCTGCTCCAATCTTAATATGAGTCCTTCCCTCCAAGTCTAACCACTGGGCCTTAGCCCTTTTTTGGATCTCTTCAAAACTCAATCTAATCCTTTCCTTCTTCCTCTGACGGAGATTCCGCCTCCCGCCTGTAGGGGATAAGGGATTCTTCTACCTTAAAGGGCGACATCTTAGGATAAATTTTATCCCGGATCACCACGACCGGAGCCAGCATACAACAACCAATACAG